>Ga0316205_10005652_pt1 | contig 10271 bp, 5 predicted proteins | sample 3monthpyrite_MG_FD_204941 | JGI IMG/M metagenome (GOLD analysis project Ga0316205, IMG submission 204941) | Microbial mat bacterial communities from mineral coupon in-situ incubated in ocean water Damariscotta River, Maine, United States -... | ecosystem: Environmental > Aquatic > Marine >...
GTTGATCGGTGGTTAAATCACCGTTGAAAAAAGAATCGTCGTTTAGATAAATATCAATTTCCGGACCACTGCCGTCATTTATAGCATTTTCGTTAATCCCATTAAAAATGACATTTGTGAATGAACCTCCAGCTGTTCCTGTCTCACCACTTGCAAAAAGTACAATCCTAGCCTGATCCGGCTTGAAGCTTATATCTTTGGGAAGAATAAATGTGAGTGAAAACGCTCCATTTGTTACATTAGCGAAGCCCTTAAAAAGTCGGTTATTTTCAACTTCGTAAGTGCATTCACGGTCGGTACCGCGATATAAAAAACAACCGCGTGTTTCAATCCACTCGAGGTCTTGCGGGAGAGTAACTGTTCTTTTGGCATCCAGCAGAGTAACAGAAATAATTCCATTGTATGTGCTACTGGGTGTGCCATCGTAATTGTTAATTGATCCCTGTAAGGTAATATTATCTAACGCTTTTATAGTTACGACGGTGTCACTAGCAGATACATCGAGATTATTAATTTGAGAAATTTGCGCTGGTTTGGATGGCAAGCCAAGACGTAAAGCAGGATCACCAAGAAGAATAAATCGACGTGAATTTGAAGATGAGCCTGCGGATGTATTTTTTGTTCTTAAATAAATATCGCCGAGGGTAGAAGGTCGGCCATCACTATCTCGTATCAGCATTTGTTCTGTTAATGCAATATTTAAAGCAAAGTTTTGCCCACCGTTAGGGTTGCTACTTGTGTACACGATTCTTGTAGTAGTATAACTAGCAACAACGCCACCGTTTTCTGCAAATAATAATTTTTCAGCACCGGATTGTGCGTTGATGTCGTCGTATCTGCCGAACTGGCAAGTTGCTGTCACAAATATGGATAATTTATCTCTGTTTGTAAGGGTTGGAATGTGTTCTACCGTAAATAGTTCCTCATCAGAAAGTACATCTGTATTTCCATGGCCTGAATAATTCATCATTAAAGTGCCATTATTAATACTGCTGATGAAGTCGGCTGTTGCACCTGGAATTTTCCTGCCGGCACCGGTGATTTCTTCCGGATAATCAAATAAATAGATTTTTTTTAATCGTAATCCTGAATCGATGATATTCAAACGATCAGCAGTACCATCCGCATTCCATACATGTAGGTCACGATTAAGTGTGCGATCTGGAAAATCATCATCACCGGAAAAAGTGAGTAAGTTTTGCCAATCTCCTGCATTTTCAGGATTTTCATAGATGTAAATTTTGTCGAGTGCGCTTCTAGCTTCTCGACGAGTTTGAGATGGAATTCGGCCAATACCAATATCAATTCTTGATCCGGAAGTAAATCCACCCTCATTATCGTCCATAAATCCAAAAAAATCATCAGAAGCATACGAACCAATTCTACTTAAAGAATTAGGCGATTGATAAGTAAGAACATGATTTATGAATGCATTTTCAATGATATTCTTGGTGTCATAAGTCGTATCTCCAAAAAGAAGTAAATATTTTGGAAGTTTTTGCCCATCATTAATGGCTCTATCCCATAAAAACTTTATGAAATTTCGAATAGCGGTTGGATCAACTGAACCACCTGAAAACTCGTTAAGAATTTCCGTTTGAGTAACAACAAGCGGTGTTAATCCATCTTTACTACGATGTTGGGCAAGTTCATCAGCGTATGGCTTGAAAAGCTCGTTTGTCACCACTATATAATCAGGATATGAGCTAATTCCATGTAGATTTTGAGTTTCAACTGCCGTCCCTAATGATGGTGTAAAAATTTTAGAGTGAGCAAAATACTCTCGAGATTGGTCTTGTGGAGCTTTGAAAAAGAATCCGCTTCCACTTGCTGATACTTCATATCTGATTGGATTGGTAGGATCAGTAACATCGAGAACAAGAGGTTCAGACGAGAAGCCGGATAATTGATAATTTGCTAATGTACCTGGCGTTGAATTAGCGGGAGGAAAGAAATGTAAGATTCCATTTTCAGCTTCAAGTTTGCGTTCAATTTCAAATCGCAGGTAATCTATAAAGCCATTGGCGCCGTCATCGCCATTAGACATTATTACATCTAATTCGAGTATGTTATTTTCGATTGATGCAGTTACCGTGTTAACGAATGTACGTCCTAGAGCTGCATCGCCATTATAAGACAAATATCCACCGCTAACTCTGGAGATATTAAATTGCGTAACATCGATTGAATTTAATAAGACGTTGAAAGAGGTTGTAGATAGTGCCCGACCGTAAATTCTACCCGTAATTTTGATGGGTTCATTAGGGATAATACCAGGGATTGTATCTCTGAAAACAGAGACGGGAATGTTTTGAGCAGTTGCAGGAATTTTTTGACCAAGCCAATAACGACCACTTCTTTGCCGATCTTCGGCTTTATACAACTCTTCTTCTTTCCAAATAAAATCTGTGAAAGTTGAGATACTAGTCGCAGCTGATCCGCTTAGGGAATTTGAAGACAGTCTTTGACCTTTTGTATTTCCAATAGTAAGAAATACATGAGTTATATCACTGTAAGGATGAATTTCATGGAAAAAATTAGGACCGTTTCTTAATGAACGATGCGGACTGTTACCATAAAACAAAACACGATCTGATGAATCAAAACTACCGTCTGTTTCACCATCAACAATAATAGGAAATTGAACTAACTCAGGCTTTTCTTCACTATTCAGTTCCGGAAGCATCCAGCCATTTGTGCCCCAAATCTGAATATTTCTAGGGTCAATGGTCGAAGTTTCAATTCCAAGTTGTGCAAGATAGTCTGTAGTTAATTGAAAAATGCCACGGCGAGAGATTGGGATTTTATACCACTTACCATCTGAAAAAGGAGAATCTTCTGCCACCAAGACTGTGCTTCGTTTCAATTTTGACTCAGAAAACAAAACACGTTTTACTTTCACTATGAGTTTAGTTGTTACAAGTACTCGATCATCAATTGGCCTTGCTACGTGCAAAAGTAAATTCGAAACTTCATTCTCTCGAAAAGTGCCTTGGTTGGTAATCTCTACAATTGGGACATTTTCAGATAAAGCTAATCCAAGAATTTGTTCATCCGATACTTTAACCTGAATTGATTGAATTTCCTGACTAAGAATTTCATAAGGATTTGATGAATTGGAAGGAATTAGCAATTCAAAGTAAGGCGCAATTTTGAGCTCCGGATTTGACAGTTCATAAATGTCGTGGGTAGATGAGCGTTCTTTTAGTACCAACTCTTGGCCAAAGCCATCTAATGGTGTAAAAAGCACAAAAGAGAGTAAGATGTAGAAACAACTTCTACGCATACTAATTGACTGATATTTATGAATGACTTAAGTCAGAATAGTAGCGATAACTCGATAGAATACCTGTTTTGTTAAGGGGTAAGATTAGTCTCGACCAATCTGTTAGTTGCTGTTTTCTTTGTTAGAAATAGTAGCGGTTTGGTATAAAATAACAGGTTTATTAAGCTTAAAGCATCAAAAATAGCTTAGAAGAATGATAATGTCAACGGGATTGTGAATTATTAAATCATTTCCACAACTAATGCCGAAGCGCCGCCACCGCCGTTACAAATACCTGCGCAACCTAGTTTACCACCAGTTCTTTTAAGAGCATGTAAAAGTGTTACAACTATTCGAGCTCCTGAACATCCAATTGGGTGGCCAATACTTACAGCACCACCATTGATATTTACTTTTTTTGGATCCAGTTCAAGAATTTGATTATTAGCCAACGAAACCACTGAAAATGCTTCATTAATTTCGAAAAGATCAATGTCATCTTTTGTAACACCGGCTCTTTCCAATGCAATAGGAATAGCATCGGATGGGGCAGTAGTGAACCATTCTGGTGCTTTTGCAGCACTAGCATGACTTTTGATCCGCGCAATTGGTGTTAAACCCATTTCTTTGGCTTTATCTTCACTCATTATTAAAACAGCGGCAGCGCCATCATTAATACTTGATGCATTTGCTGCTGTCACTGTTCCCTCTTTCTCAAATACAGGACGCAGACTAGGGATTTTGTCAAAATTTACTCGAGATAATTCTTCGTCTCTATCGAATATGGTAACATTTCCTTTTCGATCTTTAATTTTAACTTTCAATACTTCGCTATAAAAATAGCCTTCATCATAGGCGTTAATTGCTCTTTGATAAGACTCAATCGCAAATTTATCCTGATCTTTTCGAGAAATATTGCATTCTCTGGCGCACAATTCAGCAGCATTACCCATTGCGTAATTATTGTAAACATCCCAAAGGCCATCTTTTAGAATACCATCTTCTGATTGGATGTGTCCATATTTTGATCCAAAACGTTGCGACGGTAAGTAATATGGCACATTACTCATACTTTCCATACCACCGGCTACCATTATATCGGCTTGGCCAAGTGCAATTTGATCTGCTGCAATCATAATTGCTTTCATCCCAGATGCGCATACCTTATTAATAGTAGTAGAGGGTGTTTTTTCAGAAAGACCAGCTTTAATCGCTGCTTGTCGGGCAGGTGCTTGTCCAATTCCAGCAGTTAGCACATTTCCCATTACAACTTCCTGAACATCGTTCGGTTTAATCCCGGCCGATCTTACCACTTCAAGTATTGTCATTGCACCTAATTCAGGTGCGGTGAATCCTGATAAAGCCCCTCCAAATGTTCCGATTGGCGTACGTTTTGCTTCTACAATTACAGCGTTTTTCATGGATGTTAGAATGAAGTAAATTAATGATTAAAAGCGCTTTTTTGAACTCTCAAAGATATAATTAAATGCGTTTAGAATGAATTAAAAAGCTTGATCTAAATCAGCTATTAAATCTTTTACATCTTCAATACCCATCGATATTCGGATCAAAGAATCCGATAAACCTGATCTCTCTCTAATTTCTTTTGGAATTGATCCGTGTGTCATTGACGCCGGATTACTAATCAACGATTCAACGCCACCGAGGCTTTCGGCAAGGGTGAATAATTTTGTGCTACTCATAAATTTTATAGCAGCCTCAATCGAATCATCCTTCAAAGTAAATGATAACATTGCCCCAAAATCATCCATTTGAGTTTTTGCTAATTCATGCTGAGGATGAGATGAAAGTCCGGGATATATAACTTTGCCAACTTTTGGGTGATTATCAAGAAATGCAGCTACTTCTTTGGCATTATCAACAGACCGTTGTACACGAACTGCTAAGGTTTTAATTCCTCGAAGCGTAAGATAACAATCCATCGGGCCGGGTACAGCACCTGTAGCTTTAACTTGAAAACGTAAATTCGCCATTATTTTTTCGTGAGATGAAGCAACCGCACCATGTATTACATCAGAATGACCAGCTAGATATTTTGTTGCACTATGTAGAACTGCATCGGCACCAAATTCAATGGGTCTCTGCAAGTAAGGTGACGCAAAAGTATTGTCCACAATCGAAAGCATATTGTGTTGCTTAGCAATTTCGATAATTTTTTTAAGATCAACTACTCGTAAAAGTGGATTGGTAGGCGACTCAATCCAAATCATTTTAGAATTTGGTTTGATAGTAGTCTCAACTAACTCCAAATCTGTCATATCAATAAATGAAAACTCAATACCGTAGGGTTCAAATGTACTGGTTAAAAGTCTATAAGACCCTCCATACATGTCATCAGAAGCAATAATATGATCGCCGGGACGAAACATTTTCATGATTGCATCCAATGCAGCAAGACCGCTACCAAAACAAGCGCATTCATCTGCTCCTTCTAATCCGGCTATCAACTTTTCGAGCGCCGTTCTAGTTGGATTTCCAACCCGCGCGTAGTCATACCCTTTATGAACATTAGGCGCATCTTGCTTGTAAGTTGAAGTTTGGAAAATTGGGGGCATTACTGCACCTGTTGTCTCCTCCGGGGTTTGTCCGGCATGAATGGTTTTTGTATTAAATCTCATATTATTCTTATTCACTAAAACGATTACTCTGTAAATGTTTTAACATTTCAATACTTGAAGTTATCTCGGCGTCTCCGGGATTCAATGATGCAAGTTTTTCGTAATATTGGATTGCTAAGCCAATTAATGTCTCTGCTTTAATAGAATAGTTTGACTTATCATCATTTGGAGCAATTTCAGATAATGAAAGATACATGCCTGTTAAATTATTATAGAACACAGCCAAGCTTTGAATAAATTCTTGATTAGTTGACTCAATCTCGACAGCATTAATCAGCTCTTCTTCAGCTTGTTCTCCCACACCTTCAGACTCAAACTTAAGTTGATCAACTAAAGTAAGATCATTTGTGATATAGGCATCAGAAAGATCGTTCAGTATTCCTTCAGTAATAAAAAATAACTGTGTGCCCAACACATTTTTGATTCTGGCATCTTGTGGAAATTCATTGCTAAGCTTTTCAAGAACATCAATAGCTTTTTCGCGTTCCCGATTCTGGATATAGATATTAACTAGTCCAAAAGCTATGTTTTTATTTGATGTGATGTCGGTATTTGCTAATTCATAATAGAAAATTGCTTGCTCAGCATTGTTATTTTGAAGGTGAAGAAATCCTAGATATTCATAAAGTCTATCAGGGACATCATCAAGAGTTCCTCGGGCTTCATTTAAATTTTCCAAAGCCGCATCTAGGTTATTGGAATTGTAAAGAGCTACAGACTTAGAAAGATAAGCGGTTGCTTCATAAGGATTCAATTTTATGGCGTTGTCAAAATGAGCAATTGCAAGTTCAATGCGGTTGTTTTCATCGTTGTTTTCATATAAATCAGTTCCGGTATTTAGTTCTGATACCCATGTATCATTCACTTGGTTATCGATAGAACTAATTTGTGAAGTTGATAAATCAAAGGATTTCGCGTTTGTAAATGCATCCAGTGCTTCTGTATAGTATTCAGCACGATTTTCAACTGTCTCTATAGAAGCCAGATCAAGAAGTAACTCTCCTTTTTGGATATACAATTCCGGTTGATCCGGATTAGCCTCTAATTGCTGATCAATTTGAATTAAGGCTTCATCATATTGCCCTTGATCAACTAACGTTTTAACTGTTGGTGAAGATGAGGAGCAGGCGTAAAAAAACCCGATTGCAAGCAAAAGACTTGCAAATCGGGCGATAGAAGTATAATTCATATAGGAAGTTATAAGCATTACATACCAGCCTTTTCCATAGCTGCTGCTGCTTTATCACGGTAGTCTAAGAGTGTATAAATTCTAAATAGAGTCTCCCATAAACCAGTGTCATCTGGATCTAACTCAGCAGCTTTTTCATAATTAAGCATTGCTTTTTCCGCTTCGGCGCGAGCAAGTTCATCAAATGTCGCAGCTTCGTCATTATCAGTGGTTAGGTTTCGTTTTTCGAATAAGGCTGCTGCTGTATTTTGATACATAATACCAAGGGTATTAAATGTAACCGGGTTTGAGTCATCAAGTTCAGCTGCTTTTAATAACGATGTTTCTGCTTTTCCGGTTAAATCATCAGATTCAGCAGTTATTTCATTATTTCTTACATTCAAAGCGTCAATTTCAGAATCGGATCCATCAGTATCAGTTAGATTCATAATTTTGTCAATATTCTCCTGAAATTCGTCACTCAAAGTTTGCACCCGCTGATAAATTTGAGTTCCAACAACTAAATAGTATTGAGAATTTGTTGGGTCGCGTTGAATTAATTCGCCTACCACTTCAAGTGCACCTTCGGTATCTCCTATTTTGAATAAAGCGTCTGCTTTTTTCTGAACTAAAAATACGCTATCGGGATATAATCCAAGTCCAGAATTTATAGAAGTTAATGCAGACGAGAAGTCTTCAATCATAAAATAGTAAGAAGCTAATCTGTCATAGTCGGCAGCAGTACCGTCACCCTTAATTGCAATTGCTCGTTCTAATGAAGCTGATGCATTAGTGTAGTTGCCATCCATGTGATAAATTTGAGCAAGTACATCATGAGATAGGGCACTATCAGGATTTATTGTCACTGCATTTGTCAGGTGAGCAATAGCAATTTTCAAAGGCTCATCAACAGATGCACGCACGCTGTCATCGGTAGCATATCCTATAGCTGAATTGTGTTCACGGCTCCAACTTTCCAATTGAAGTTCAACTATTTGCTCTGATTCGAACGGTGGTTCTTCCATTGCAGCAAATTTCTGCTGAGCAATTTTCAGGTTTTCTAACATTTCTGAGAGAATTGGCTTTCTATTAGCTATAACTGGTTCATCAGCGGCAATTCTACTAAGTGCGTAGGCTTTATAGTAATTTGCTTGGCCATTAGTTGGCTCTGCAGCAATCGCAGTATCAGCAGCTGCAATGGCAACTTCATAATTTTCCGAATTTAAACCCTGTTTAATCGGTGTGATAAACTCATTTTCAGGACCACAACTAATAAGTATGAAAGAAAGAGCAAACACACTGAAGAGACTGTAAAAGTACTTTTTCATTGCTAGTGTTTTGAGTGTATGATTAAAATAGTTACTAGATTAGCAAAGTAACCATATAATGAACTTTCTGCAATAATACGGCAGCTAAAGTTCAACAAAAATAGCAATTGGAGTATCTAAATGAAGGAAATTATATCAACCGATAACGCACCAGCAGCAATTGGCCCTTATAGTCAGGCTACCGTTCATAATGGGATCATTTACTGTTCTGGTCAAATACCGCTTAATCCAGCAACTATGGAAATTGTTGGTGAAGAAGTTGCCGCACAGGCAAAGCAAGTTATGGCAAATTTGAAAGCAGTTTTAGAAGCTGCCGGTTCAAATTTTTCTAAAGTTTTAAAATGTTCCATTTTTTTGGATAGTATGGATGATTTTGCAGCAGTTAACGAGGTATATGGCACTTTTTTTGAAAAAGACCCACCCTCAAGAGAAACGGTTGCGGTACAAACACTTCCTAAGAATGTACTTGTAGAAATAAGTTGTGTGGCTTATAGATAAAATACTTCAGATCGGGAGTTCCCCGCATTGTCAGTTACAAGAACTTCAATGCGGTCTCTCGAATTGGGGATATAATTTGGGTGGATATAAATCAGTTTATCTTCTTCAAAATCGTATTCGGTGATACCTCGTAATCCATTCACTATAATTTCTGACTGTTTAAAATTGATACCACTTAATTCATCAAGGACATCAATTTCAAGAAAATTGGCACCATAATCCGTTGTCTTTAAAGATACACTACCTATTGAAGGGGCTTCATTATCAGGAAATACCACAAACTCACCAAGTGCTTCTGGTTGTGCATGAATAGTGGAGCCAATTAAAGTGCCGGGAACATGAGTGTAACGATCTTTGAATGGGTCGAAATGAAATATCTGATAATTCTGATCCGGTTCAATATTCTTACCTAAATAAAATTCAACGAAATATTTTTTTCTAAGTGGGGTTGAATGGGGCATTATCGAAAATGATTGGAATTCGTCTTTTTCAGATAAATAAATGGCTATAGAAGTAGTATCAAAAAAAGTAGATGCGTTGAAATGAACTTTAAGATTATTGTCTACCGAAAAGAGAGTATGAGGTCTATCTGGATACAGTTTAGAGACCAACAAGTGTTCACCGGAGAAATATGCTAATCGTTGATTTTTTTTTGAATTCCAATTCTCGCCAAAATTACCGGATTGTAGATTAATGGATGTTAGACTTTGCTTAGTAAGCCATTTATTACGCCAATACCATTGGTTTATATCCGGATTGTCTTTCATTTCAACTGAATTTTCAAAGGTGCTTTCCAAGAGTTGAAACTGCAATTCTGTTACATTATCATAGATATCGTTCACACGAATAATGTATTCAACGGAGTCTTTTGTTGGTTTTAGAATACCATTATTTATCATCTGCTTATAAAAAGGAACGTCAAAATTTTCATCTTTAAATAATGTTTGATAAGATCTTCTAGTAGCCCCATACGCAGCAATTCGATCAATAAACATGGTTTCTGCTTCATCAAAGTTGAAGGAATCGTGTTTAGAATAGAAATGGATACCTTCATCTGATTCGAGAATAAATTCATAGGACGCATAGCGATTTGAAACGTCATCAGCTTGATCGAATTCATTGATAGCAATGGCTATCGGCCCACGTGCATTAATAATACCTAAATTGAGAATTCCATTAGATTTTTTTGAAGGGTAATACACTCTTGGAAATTTACTGCCTTCAATTATTGTAGTGTCGGACATTGGAATAACAAGAACGGCAGAAATTTTAGGAGCTATAGTATCCTCGATCGTAAGATTTGTCAATAAGGCGTTAATAGCTTGCTCATTTTCATTTCGAATTTCAAAATGCAGATGTGGCGGTCCAACACC
>Ga0316205_10005653_pt1 | contig 10271 bp, 7 predicted proteins | sample 3monthpyrite_MG_FD_204941 | JGI IMG/M metagenome (GOLD analysis project Ga0316205, IMG submission 204941) | Microbial mat bacterial communities from mineral coupon in-situ incubated in ocean water Damariscotta River, Maine, United States -... | ecosystem: Environmental > Aquatic > Marine >...
ACCTGACTGGTTAGTACTTCGGCAACCAAGGTTGTACCTGCTTCTAATCGTCTTTTAAAACGGAAGAAATCGATATCACCAGCTGATGGTGAAATGCTGGTATAGCTTTCTTCAGTGTCAATGCTATCGAATGGTAAAGATATTTTTGAGGCTTTTTTGATACTGTTATTACGCTCAAATTCGTCTTCGTATTCTTCACCGACTTCTTCAAAAGCTAGACTAGTACCAGCAAGGTCAGCGTCATTGGCAGAAAATAGCTCATAAATTGCAGCATCGTCTTCCATTTCGATTGATTCTTCGCCATTTTCGCTTGCAACAGAAAGATCGATTTCACCTTCAAAGCCGCTAGTCGCGTATGCGCCTGCACTTACACCCGATAAACCACGAGTTGATGTCATATCGCCGTAAGTCATAATGATGTCGTTTTCATTTTCGTCTTCATCATCATGATCGTCGTCATTGTCATGGTGGCTGTCTTCGTGATCATCATCGTGCTCTTCTTCTGTTCGTATGCAGCTTGCGCTATTGTCACGGAGAGTGACAGAGAAAGTGTTAGAACCACCGGCAGAAAATTCTGGTACAGAATCCCAAGTGACAGAGAAGCTATCAGCTGTTTGATTGTAAAATACACTACCACCTAAGTTGGGTGAAAAATCATTCCACATAGGCGCAATCATTGGTGTACCACCGATAAAGGTATTAACATCTACAATGTATGTTCGACCTGTTGCTGCAGCACCTAGCGTTAAGAAACCATTGCCATTAATGAATACTGAATCATAGGCTTGTCCTGCTGAGCAGAACTGGAATGGTAATGGGATTTCTACGCTGCCATCATCGCCCGTTGGTAAAGGATCGCCTGCACCTGGAAGATTAAAGATGATATCTATACCAGTTGAAGGTGTACCAGCTGTAGCTGTTACTGCTTCAAATTGATTTGGAATATCCGTCGACGCACTTGCTGACTCGTTGGCACCGTTGTAAAACTCTTCTGGTCCAGGTAGTGGATTAGCTAACGGTGTACTGAAACCACCAGCTAAAATCTCATCGACATAAACGGCGTAATCTTGCCCAGGTGTTAATCCGGTAATCTGATAGACACCAGTTAGTGGATTTGTTTGACTAAAATCGTCAGTAAAATCACTGCTAATTGACGATACCGCATCACCAAAAGGGTCTGCGATATTTCGAGCTATCACGTTGACACCAGTAACTTTGCTACTACCGAAACTAATGGTTCCTGTAATTGTACCTGTGGTAGCAGCGTAATCAGCTTCTGGATAGAGTTGAGATATACTTGATCTATCGTCGGCGTTGGGCGTTCTTGCTACTTGATCGATATTGGAGAATAAGAACGGATACATGGTTTCAATTACTTCAACACCATCTGGGAATGGAGGGTTGCCAAAAGTATTATCTAATCCTGGTCCGCTTGAATCGCCAACACCTATAAATAGCTGTCCGTTAACTTCAGTGTGAGCAAGATTGGAATAATGACCAAACTCATGAACCATTAAATTAAGTAGTCCATTTAAGCTACCGATGGCAGGACCATTTAGGAAAGAATAACCTTCTAAAATAGTACAGTCAGCACCGTTAATCCATTCTGGGCTTGCAAAGCCTAAAACACCTGAACCGGCACCAAATAACGCATCAAATATCTCACCAGTATCGTCAAATACTATAGAGGAAAGACCATCAGGTGCTGTTGGATTCAAATAAGGCCCGAAGTTTGTTATGTCAACATCAACGGGTAATTGACCAGCGTTAACATAGCTGATTGAGGCCGTTTCAACATCTTGCCATGCCTGAAAAGCATCACCAACGGCTTGCGTTGCTTGGGTATTATCTAATACACCAAGGCTGCCTTGATCTGGATTGAATGGAACATTCGCTCCACCTGCAGGCCAAACAAAAGGTTGTCCTGAATTACACATTGCTAACGGTCCTGCTGCCATACTGGAGCCAGCAAATACCAAGCTAGAGATTGCAATCATTGATTTCAATAATGAAGGATAATTCATGATTATTGACCTCCTTGTTTGATGATCAGATCTTTTATTTGAGCTGTTAGATCCGAATATTCAAGGGCACCGCGCTCTGCCATTTTTGGGTTATTCATATTTCTGAATAGACCAGCATTTTTTGCTTCATTAATAACTTTACCGTTCTCAATGAAATGAAAAGTGCCTTGACCAACGCCAACCATCATTGATAAACCTAATTGGCTAGGTGTTGTGGTGAATAAAAGGTACTCTGATCCGCTTTTTAATGTAGGAAGTTTAAATCCGCTGATATTTCTAATAGCAGATTGAGAAGTTTTTTCTTTTAAGCGACCAATCATCGTCAGCTCGACAGTATTTCCGCCTTCTTTGCCAGAAGCTGAAATATTGCCCTTGAGCAAATCAGATACTTGAATTACATATTTTACAGTAGGGAGTTCTGAGCCTCCCGCTGTGACGGTGCCGCTCTCAACTCGAACGACGGTTCCGCGAAATATTTTATCCGCGTTACTGGTTAACTCACCGAGATTCATCTGTTTAACCATGGTCGCGTTTGCAAACATGGATAAAAACAAACTCGTCACCAGTAAGAATATCACTGTTGATTTTCTTTGTATCATAATAGCTAGTCTCCGTTAATTTACCCCGAAAGGCATTCTTTGTCGGTAGTCAAACTAAATGAAGCCCATAAGAATGAGATCATTTTGTTCGAAAACAGGTGTTCTAAAAAAGGTGATCCAAACAGATCGTATAGAATAAGACTGTTAAAACCGACTTAGAATTTTGGTTAAGTTTTATGTTTCTTTGATATTCGCTTTTACTCCTTATGTAGATGCCAACGAAATGCCTTTCGACACACAATGACGTCGAAGCAATATTTTAGCGAACGCAGAGCATAACCACTTATATCAAGCATGCCAAGCAACGAATATAGTAAATAATACCGCTTGAGATATCGCAACAGGAGATTATTACGCTTTTTCTATATGCTGGCAGTCTGTGGTAAAATTACCGAATGGATATATCATTAATCATATTTATTGTTGTAATCGCTATAGCGGCTTTCAGAGGTTATAAAAGCGGTATCTTCGTCATCGTTTCCCGAATTGTTAGTATTGCATTTGCCTATCTGGCAGCAATATTACTGACCGAAAATTTTGCTCATTGGCTGCAACAAATATCGCCAATAAAAGGGCTTTTTGCTTATGCCGTAGCGGGCATTATTCTGTTCACAATTACCAGCGTTTTATTGTCATTTATATTTTCATGGCTCTCGAAAAAAGTGACGATTGAGACTGGTCAACGCAGTAAAACTTCAGCGGTGGCAGGTGGCATTTTTGGGGGCGTTGTCGGTGGATTTGTTGGGGTTCTTGCTATTTGGTTTGTCGCTACTTTTCAAGGAATATTACAAGTCAAAAGAGGGCAAGAGATATCCTATAGCTCCTTTCAAAAAACTAGCCAAGAGATTATTAAAGGAGCAATCGAAGGGGTCGCTGAGGTGGTAAGTGATCATTCGGATATTGCGTCTGGCACTGCCGAGTTATTGAGTAATCCAGCCGAAAATATTCAACACTTTAATCGATTGTCGCAACAGGGCGTGTTGAGAAATTTATTGCAGGACGGAGTCGTGAGGACTGCATTAGACTCTCAAAATTCTGATGCACTGTTTAATTCAACAGCCTTTCAACAATTAGTTAATAACGACGATTTTATTGCATTAACTAAATCGCTTGATTTGTCAGAAGTAAAAAATGAAAGAGAGAAGCAACTTGCGCTTAAAATCACTAATACCTGGGCGCAAATAAACCAAGTGCAAAATAATCAAGAATATTTAGAGATCATACAAGATCCAGAAATCAAACAAAGTTTGCAAAGTGGTGATGTACTCAAGCTACTTAACAATGAGAAAATAGAAAGATTATTGCAAATTATTTCTTCATCAAATATCCCGGAGATTCCTTATCAAACGGGATCAGGTGACAATGTGGAACAGGTGACGAATCAAAAGAAAAAAATATATCGCTGGGTAGATAAAAATGGAAAGATACATTACTCAGATAAAAAAAATAATCGAGATAAATAATAAAACGAGCAACCCTTTGCTGAAAATACGGGTGACAAGATGGCTGATAATATAAAACTAGTGTGCGGTGATTGCGGTACGATCAATCAATTTTCAATCGAAAGGTTGGACTCAACACCCATGTGTGGAATGTGTAAGAAAAAATTGTTTTCTGGCAAACCGATCTCAGTAAATTCAGAGCGATTAATCAAGCATATCGAAAATTCTGGATTGCCGGTGCTTATCGATTTTTGGGCACCATGGTGTGGACCTTGTGTATCCTTTGCACCTACTTATGAAGAATTCGCCACACGAGTTGGCAATCAGCTGCGTTTACTTAAAGTCGACACTCAAGCGAATGAGCAAGCAGCGATTGATTTTAATATTCGATCGATTCCGACCTTGTCATTATTTTTAAACGGTGAGGAAAAAGCTCGAATGTCGGGGGCGATGTCATTACCTCAGTTACAACAGTGGGTGGTTCAACAGTTGACAGACGAACATTAAACTTATTATTAATAGGGATCGTAAAATGAATTTAAGCACAAAGTTAATCCGTCTTTATCTACATCTAACGCCGCTTTTTCGGGTTTTTTGATGATGTCGATGTCGACTTAAATATGAAACTTTATGGTTTTTTCGTTTCCTTGTTAATACTGCTTAGCGCGAACGAGTTTGTTATAGGTGGAGCTAAAGCGGAGGAGACGGCTTTTTTGTGCAAGCCGAATGAGTTTGCTGGCGGATCGAAAGAACCGTCGTTTTTAGACAAGACCAATACAGCATGGAATAAATCTAAGCTACAAGAATCTTTAACTCTAATTAGAAAATACCAAAATTATGTGGATAGAGAATTTGTCTCCCAAACTAAAGAGCTTGTCGAACGCCAAAGAGTATCGCTCGATAAGCTGAATAACTGTTTGGATTATCTTTTTGATAGATTGCAGGTCGATAGTGATAAAATTTACTCTGTTAATACCGATTTTCAACAGAATCAAAGCGCAGAAAGCAAGCTAGCTAATCGAACTAACAACCTACAAGAGATTGCTGATTTGCTTATTGAAATTGTTGAGCGTCTAAATAGAGTTGGACTCAAACAGAAAAGAGCCTGGCTACTGAATCAATCCAGAGGTTATGCAATTAAAATTCTTAAATCCGTAGATGAGCTAGTCGTACAGTCGAGCTTATATATGCCGACTACAAAAGAGCCTGACAAACAAAATAATTTTTTAGAAACTAGGTATAAATCAATTAGTGGAAGTGAGTTGAAATATTACCTTTCATCTCAGCGTCAAAGGGTTCAACATATAGCGAACAATTATGCACAACCAGCAGTGACTTATTTGTTAAATACTAAAAAAATTAATAACAATGAAATGTCCTCGGTAAAGCGATGGATAGCTAACCTAAAGCAAATAAATGATTATCAGCAAAACAAAACCGGTAATAGTATAGCAAAATTGGAGTTGCTTTTTACTCAATTACTTGCAGTAGGTAGTGAACCGGATTGTTCGCAGTTCAGTAAAAAACAATACTCTTCTGCTGAAATTGATCTGTTTTCTAAAGTAAGCGCAAACCTTTTCTCGCAATATTTTGAATATTGTACACGCTAATTAATAGAGGCTCACAATGTATAACCTAAATAGAATTATTACTCATCTTGTTTTATCACTTGCCGTGTTTGTCATTTATTTGCCTTCGTCGCAAGCAGCCAAAAAAAATCCCTATGGCGAAGTCAGTTTACCTTTCAAGTTATATCAAATTCCTAATAAACCGGTTTATTATATTCTAGGCGAGTCAGGCGTGCCGGGTAAGGATAATGAAGGGCATACATCGAATGCCGGTTTTGTGGTAACAAAAGAAGGCGTCGTTGTTTTTGATTCGCTAGGAACACCTGCGCTTGGCTATCGAATGATTGAAAGAATAAAAGAGATAACCGATCAACCGATAAAAAAAGTCATTGTTAGTCATTATCACGCGGATCATATTTATGGATTGCAGGCATTTAAAGAGCACGCAAAACAGGCAAAAATTATAGCTCAGCAAGAAACACTTGGTTATGTCGGAGGTGACCGAGCAACTCAAGGAGAAGCAGCTCAAAGGCGTTTAGTTCAACGCCGTAAAGCTTTAGCTCCCTGGGTTGATGATAATACCTATTTGGTGGCTGCGGATATAACTTTTGAAAAAGAATACGATTTTAAGATGGGAGACCTGACTTTTGAAGTAAGGCACTTAGGTCCAGCTCACGCGCCGGGAGACAGTATTATGTTGGTTAAAGAGCTCGGTGTATTGTTCAGTGGTGATGTTATTTATAAAGGGCGAATTCCTTTTTTAGATAGTCCTGAAACAGATGTACGAAACTGGTTGAAAGGATTGAGCTATTTGACTGATTTAAAACCTGCACCAACATCAATTATTCCCGGTCATGGGGGAGTGGGGAAAGACGTTTCTCGTTCTCTGGGTTTTACTAAAAAATATCTTGAGTTTGTAGTTGAAGCAATGAAATTTGGTCTGCAAGAGTATGACTCATTTAAAGAAACCTATGAAAAAACTGACTGGTCAGAATATGAAGATTTACCAGCATTTCGGGCGAGCAATCGAGGCAATGCTTATCGAATTTATCTTGAGCTTGAACCAGAATTTTTTTGAGTGAGTTATTAATTTGTTAACTCTAGTTGTTAATTATGTGTAAATTTAAATTGATTTAATAGCAGGGTTCTATCAATAACGATGAAAAAGCAATCCATACAGAGCAAGTTTAGAGTTCAAGCTGAACTGGTAAAAACACTCTATCAGCAGATTAGCGCCGCACTGATAGGAGTTGTTGCGACATCGACGGGTATCGCAGCGATTTTTTTTAGTCACGTTACCATTTTTACTGTCGGTACATGGTTGCTGGCTATTTATACTTTAAGTTTTATTCGTTATCTATCAAGCAGAAAATTTAAGTCATTGGATGAGGATTCAGTTGATATTATATTCTGGGAAAGGCTATTTAGTTTTTCTGCGTTTTTATCCGGTTTAGCTTGGGGCGCGGCAAGTGTAATCTTTTTTATACCAGAACATTTGTACCTGTATAATATTTTAACCTTAACCATAATTGCCATGTCGGTTGGATCTTTGGCTGCCTTAGCGGCTTCGCCTAAGTCCTTTTACTTTTATTTAGTTCCGGCAATGTTACCGATGATCTGGCGATATCTTAGCATTGAAGAGCAAGGTTATTTTATTTTTGGCTTGTTATTATTTGTGCTAAATTATGCGCTTGTTTTGATCGTTAAGGTTAATCATAAGGCGTTGGTTGACGCAATCGTTTTGCGTTTCGAAAATGTTGAATTGATTAAGCAATTAACTCAAGAAAAAGAAAATGCAGAGCAAGCGAACATTTCAAAAACGAAATTTTTGGCCGCAGCAAGCCATGATCTGCGCCAACCTCTGCATGCGATAGGATTGTTTGTAGGGGCGCTTGATGAGAGGATAGAAATTGAAAATCAAAAAGTTATTCTTCAAAAGATAAAAAAGTCAACTCAAGCGCTTAATGGATTATTAGATTCGTTGCTCGATATATCTAAACTCGATGCGGACGTTATTCATATTGAGCGGCAAGAATTCGCTGTCAATCGTTTGTTTGAAGTGCTTGAAAATGAATTTAGAAATTCTGCCGAAGAGAAAAAACTTAAAATAAAATTTGTAAAGACAAAAATATGGCTTAATAGTGACTATCGAATAATAGAAAATATTCTACGCAATTTAATATCTAATGCAATAAGATATACGGAAGTTGGCGGAGTAGTTGTCGGTTGCAGGCACTATAAGGGTGGGATTTTGTTGGTTGTTTACGATACAGGTGTTGGTATCGAAAAAGGCGACATCAAAGACATCTTCCGAGAATTTCATCAACTGAATAACATCGAAAGAGATCGTTCGAAAGGACTTGGGCTTGGTCTAGCAATCGTCGAGCGTATGGCAAAATTGTTAGGAGCTCCGCTCTATGTAAAATCCTTATTAGGAAAAGGATCTGCGTTTGGAATAGTTCTCTCCTCAACGAAGGAAGCTGTCGTGCAGCAGGTAAAAAAAGAACCAAAAAACAATACCACGCTTTTTGATGACAAAATGATTTTAATCGTCGATGATGAAGAAGAAGTTCGAGACAGTATTACTGAACTATTGATTTCTTGGCATTGCGAAGTCGTTGGGGCGTCATCTGGAATGGATGCTAAAAGCCAGATACAGGAGAGAGGGGTTCGCCCTGATATTATTCTAGTTGATTATCGCTTGCGGGATAATGAAACGGGTGTCGAAGTGATAGAGAAGATTAATTCTCTTTATCCACCTTCCGAAGCAGTCGCTGCGATTATTATTACCGGAGACACAGCCCCCAAGCGTATTAAAGAAGTAGAAAGCAGTGGCTACAAAATTCTCCACAAGCCAGTTTTTCCCGACGAATTGAGAAAATTACTTGGAAAAGCGTTAGTTGAATCGATTAAAAATTAGCAAGAAGATCTCAAGTGTCAAAAAATTAATGCAAATTATTAGTGGAAGCTGGTTGATTGTCCCCATGACTTTTGTCTTGCATATTCGGCAGCTTGAGTTCTATTACTTACGTTAAAGGCTTTTAAAATTGCCGCAACATGCGCTCGCACAGTTGACTCGGTTAAAGTTAATGCGGTTCCAATTCTTTTGTTCGACTCTCCTTTAACAAGCATATGAAGAACATCACACTGCCTGGGCGTTAGCAATTGGTTTATATCATTAGTTGTTTCTGAGCAGGGCAGTTTAGTACCCTGTTTTTGTAATATTTCTGGGGGAACATAAATACCACCAGCAATAATTAATTGTAACGCTTTGAGCATAATTTTAGCTGGAGATGATTTTGGGATGTATCCCCGTGCGCCATTATTTAGCGCTTGTTCGACGATCTGGTGATCATCATTACCCGAGAGAACAACAACGGGCGTATTGGGTAATTGCTGGCGAATTGCTGACAAAGCTTCAAGACCGCCAATTCCAGGTAAGCCTAAGTCGAGCAAAATCAGATCAAGATTGCTTTGCGCGTTCATAATTGTTTTTGCCGACTCATAGCTGCCAGCTTCAAAGGTTTCAATTTGAATATCAAGATCTTCTAGTACCAGTAAAATACCATCTCGAAACAGGGTGTGATCATCAATTAACAAAATTTTCATTACAGCACCACTAATATCTATAATCTGATCCAAATAATAACAGCTGTATAGCCAAAAGGCTTAAGCTTTTTAGTCAATTTACAAGGCTTTCCCTCAGAATTTATAATAAAAACAATAGTAGCAGTCACTGCACAGGGTTTATTGAGGAAAAGTAATATGAAAAATAGAGTTGTTTTGTTGTTAAACACGTTGTTAGTTTTTTCTTTATTGGTCATTTCGGCTTGTGGTGGAGGAGGCGGTGGTACAAATCCACCTCCACCACCTGCTAATGCTGCTCCAACGGCCAATGCGGGAGCCGATCAAACTGTTGCATCCAATAGCGGGACGGTAACTCTAACGGGTAGCGGAGCGGATTCGGATGGAACAGTCGCAAGTTATAGTTGGTCAAGTAGTAATTCTATTTCGATTATTGATGCTGGTTTGGCTAGCGCCACGTTTACAGCACCAACACTTAATGTTGGCGATGCTGATCTGGTTTTAACTTTTATCTTAACCGTCACCGATAATGACGCAGCGACCGATACGGATGATGTGGTTATTACGGTGACTGCACCCTTAGAACCAGTAGCGGAGTCAGATACTAGCTGGGATATTATGAATTCTGCACCAGTGGTCAATAAAGTTGCATTCAACGGCACAAAATATATAGCAGTTGGCGTTGGTGGTTATGTTGCTGAATCGACTAATGGTCAGGATTGGAGCATTTTTGATAACGGTTCAACAATTAATTTCGATGAGTTAGCGGTAAATGGAAACGGTGTTGTAGCTATTGAATCGGCGGGCAGATTCAGCAGCATGGCTGTCACAACCGATGGCACAAATTGGCAGTTAGTTTCGACCGCAGATAATGCCGACTGTACCCTAATTAACAGTGTCACTCACGACGGCACCCAATTTGTTGGTATTTTTGATTATGTCAATATATGTACATCATCGGATGGGTTGGCATGGCAGCTTCAGTCTACACAGCAGATAAGTATGCTGAGGATTGTATTTGGGTCTAACAAGTACGCAATCTTAATTTCGGAT
>Ga0316205_10005656_pt1 | contig 10258 bp, 13 predicted proteins | sample 3monthpyrite_MG_FD_204941 | JGI IMG/M metagenome (GOLD analysis project Ga0316205, IMG submission 204941) | Microbial mat bacterial communities from mineral coupon in-situ incubated in ocean water Damariscotta River, Maine, United States -... | ecosystem: Environmental > Aquatic > Marine >...
ATCGTAATGCCCTAAGGTTAATGGATCAAATGATCCTGGAAAAATGGCTTTTTTCATTCTTATCCCTAACCCTTTAAAAATGAAAGGGAAAGTCTTTTATTAAGTTTATAATATCTCAAATATACAATTAAATCTATTTTTATAACAGTTTCCCTCCTTTGGAGGGATGAAGGGAGGATTCAATAGCGTTACCAAATAACTCAGCTAGACTAATTCCTGCAGCAACAGCCTGTTGTGGTAATATGCTCTCTTCGGTTAGTCCAGGCACAGTATTTACTTCTAGTAAATGTGGTTCGCCATCTTTAAAAATATATTCGCTTCTTGAAAAACCTTCAATTTTTAAAATGTCGTAAACCTGCTTTGCAATTCTATTAACTTTATTAGTCATCTCGTCACTAATTCTGGCAGGCGTTATTTCTTGAGATTCTCCTAAGTACTTTGCTTTGTAATCAAAAAAGTCGTTTTCGCTTACAATTTCCGTTAGTGGCAAAACTGTAGTTTCGCCGTTATAAGTAATCACGCCTACGGATACTTCTGTACCATCTAAAAAGGCTTCAATTATAATTTCATCATCTTCATCAAAAGCTACTTTAATGGCGTTTTTAAGCTCCTCTTTTTTATACACTTTAGTAATACCAAAACTACTACCTGCCTTATTGGCTTTAACAAAACAAGGGAGCCCTACTTTAGTAATTATTGCCTCTTCATCTATATTATCACCAAGGTTAACATAATATGATTCTGCGGTTTTAATGCCATAAGGTTTAAGTACACTCAAACAGTCTCGTTTATTAAAGGTGAGTGCAGCCTGATACATTCCACAACTTGTATGTGGAATGTCTAAGAGTTCAAAATAAGCCTGCATAAAGCCGTCTTCTCCAGGAGAGCCGTGAATGGCATTGAATACACAATCGAAAGTAATCTTGGTATTGTTTATCGTTGCCGAAAAATCATTCTTATCTATAGGGAATTCAACATTGTCATCATCAACATAGACCCATTTTTTTTTAAATATATGCACGCGAAAAGTGTTATACTTTAAAGTATTTAGGGTTTGATAAACCACATTTCCACTTTTTAATGAGATTTCATATTCGCTAGAATATCCTCCCATTATTATAGCAATGTTTTTTTTCATATTAATCTCTTTTATCAGCCTAAAACTGACAATAAAACGTAACTATTATAAGTTAAGCTAAAATATCACTAATAAGGCAAAAGAAAAAACAGTTCTGTTTTTATATATTTGTCCCATCGAAATTTTTATATATGAGTCTTTTAAAATTTGTTACCAGTAAAGTGTTTTTAAAGCAAATAGTATTGGCAGTTGTTGTGCTAGTAATACTTGTTTTTTTTGCGCTTAGATTTTTAAAATACTCGACCAATCACGGTGATTTTGTTGAGGTTCCTGAGTTGAAGGGAAAGACCTTAGAACTCGTTCAAATAGAAATTGATGACAACGATTTACAAATGGTTGTTCAAGATTCGGCTAATTACAATCCTAAATACCCAAAATATTCAGTTATAGACCAAAAGCCTGAGGCGGGCTCTTTGGTTAAGGAAAACCGAAAAATATACTTGACTCTAAACCCATCAGGTTATAGAAAAGTTGCGGTTCCATTAATAATAAGACGTACGCTGCGACAAGCCAAACCAACTTTAGAAGCCTTAGGTTTTGAAGTGGGAAATATTAGTTATGTTAATGATATTGGGAAAGACGAAGTGCTTTCTGTAAAATATAAAGGAAAAGTTATTGAGGCAGGAACACTATTAGAGAAAACTTCTAAAATAGATTTAGTTCTAGGCAACGGTAAGGGCTAGTTTAATTGCATATGGAAGAACATAATAACTTACCTGAAGAGGATAACGACTTATACGAGCATTATTCATTTACAGTAGATAAAGGCCAACAGCCTTTGCGTATTGATAAATATTTAATGAATTTTATTGAAAATGCTACACGTAATAAAATACAAGCAGCTGCTAAAGAAGGTAGTATTAGAGTAAATGATGTGCCTGTAAAATCTAATTATAAGGTCAAGCCATTTGATGAGATTAGAGTTTTGTTTTCGCATCCACCACACGAAAATCTTTTGGTTGGAGAAGACATTGCTATTGATGTTGTGTATGAGGATGATGAGTTACTCGTTGTAAATAAACCAGCAGGTATGGTTGTGCATCCTGGTCACGGTAACTATTCGGGGACTTTAATAAACGGATTGATTTTTCATTTTGACAATTTACCAAACAATTCTAGTGAACGTCCTGGTTTGGTACATCGTATAGATAAAGATACTAGCGGCCTTTTAGTCATTGCGAAAACTGAAACTGCAATGGCGCATTTATCAAATCAGTTTGCTGAGAAAACAAGCAAGCGAGAATATGTAGCATTGGTTTGGGGAAATGTTGAAGAAGAAGAGGGTACTATTGAAGGCAATATTGGTCGCCACCCAAAAAACAGATTACAAAATACTGTGTTTTTTGGTGAGGACGAAGACAAAGGAAAACCAGCCGTAACCCATTATAAAGTATTAGAACGTTTGGGCTATGTTACCTTGTTGTCATGTAAGCTAGAAACTGGGCGTACACACCAAATACGTGTACATATGAAACATATAGGCCACACCTTGTTTAATGACGAACGTTATGGAGGTGAACGTGTTTTAAAAGGGACAACGTTTACAAAATATAAACAGTTTGTAGAGAATTGCTTTAAGACTTTACCTAGACAAGCATTGCACGCTAAAACTTTAGGCTTTGAGCATCCAAAAACTAAAAAATGGATGTCTTTTACTTCAGAAACTCCAGACGATATGCTACAATGTATTGAAAAATGGAGAGGTTATACCACGCATCAGGAGTAGTTGCTGGATTATTATCAATTCAATTTATGTTGTAATAGAAATAAAGTCAAAACTAAGATTTTAATTGTTGTTCGGTAATTGTAACTTTGGGTATCATTAACTTAAAAAAATTCCTGCCTTCACAGGAAATATTATGAAACATCCATAACTTAAACTAAATGTTTAAGATAAAAATATCATGGATGTTATATGTGACAGATAGAAAACAATAGATATAAACACATGAAACTAGTAATATCACCAGCCAAGTCTTTAGATTTTCAACGCGATCTACCTACAACTATAGCAACAGAAACCTGTTTTTTAAAAGAATCTGAACGCTTAAATAAATTACTTAAAAAGAAATCGGCACGAAGTTTATCTAAGCTAATGAAAATATCACCAGCATTAGGGCATCTTAACTACGAGCGTAATCAAGATTGGCAATTGCCATTTACTCAAGAGAATGCGAGACAGGCTATATATGCCTTTAGTGGTGATGTCTATAGAGGTTTAGATGCTTATAATATTGCTGAAGATAAATTTGAACGTTTACAAAATACGGTAAGAATAATTTCGGGTTTATATGGCATTTTAAAGCCTATGGATTTAATGCAACCCTACCGCTTAGAAATGGGAACCAAGTTTCCTGTAGGGAAAAATAAAAATCTCTATGAGTTTTGGAAAAAGAAGATTGTCTCTGCCCTAAATGAGGAATTGGAAGATGATGAACTATTCTTAAATCTGGCAAGTAACGAATATTTTAAGGCTATAGATACCAAAGCATTAAAAGTACCTGTAGTAACAGTCAATTTTAAAGATTTTAAGAATGGTGAGTATAAGATGATTATGACCTTTGCTAAACAGGCAAGAGGTTTTATGACGCGATATATTATTGATGCCGGAGCAGAAACCATAGACGATATCAAAGGCTTTAATTACGAGGGTTATGGTTTTAGCGAAGCTATGTCAACAGAGACAGAGCTGATGTTTATTAGATAAATTTGAAATTCCTGCACAATCACTGAGTAAGTTGAAGTGAAGGCAGGAATGACAATGGCATTTTAGAATGTAGTCGCTATATTATTCTACAGCTTTTGTTTTAGCTTTGGTCTTGGCAGCAGTTTTAGGTTTTGCTGGTGTTTTAGGTTTTGCAGCAGCTTTCACTTTAGGTTCTGCCTTTGCTTTTGGTTCTGCTTTAGGCTTAGCAGCAGGTTTCGCTTTCTTTTTTGCAGTTACTATAACTGGTTTACTTCTCTTTCTTCGGCGTCTAACACCAAAAGTACCCATACTTATTTTTCCGCGCTTTGATTTTTTGTCACCTTTTCCCATTGAGTATTTGTTTAGTTGTTAGTGCCTTAAAAGTAGTATTTTTAAGCACCAATTCAAAATAAAGTGTTTCTACATAAACATCCATATCAGCCATTTATTCAAGACGATACAACAAAACTTATTGTTGGTACATTACCGCCACCACGATTTTCAACAGGTGAACTTTTAGAAAAGGATGTTAATTTTTGCTATGGGAGTTATTATAACAGTTTATGGTTATTCATAGATGCCATACACGGGCTTAATTTGCGTTATGATAACTCTAAAGAGGCCATTGCCGAACGCAAACAATTTTTAATTACTAATAAAATCGGTGTATGTGATATTGTAGAAAGCGCAGAACGCGATAAGATTGATGCTTCAGATTTGGGGATGAAAAACATTAAATTAAGAGATGTTATCAGGTATTTAAAGCAATATCCAAAAATTGACACCTTATTATTTACAGGTGGAAATAGTAAAAACGGACCAGAATACTTTTTTAGAAAGCATATTAAAGCCTATAATTTGAAGTTAGAGATAGTATCTAATGAAGTTCCTAGAATTCATCAATTTGTCATTCCGGATGAAATTCGGGAGCCTGTTAAAATAGAACTGGTTGCTGAGCCTAGTCGAAGCATAAAAACCGTTTCTCTAACCTCTGGTTCTGGCGCTGCAAATATTTCAATTGGCAGTATGCCTTTATACAAGCAGCTAAAAGCTAAAAACCCAAAATTTAATACTTTCGATTTTCGAGTTATGCAGTACCGAGAATTTTTTTAATCGAAAAAAGCTTCCCGATGCTTTGCATCGTAGGTTTTCGTTGAAATTGTTATTCCCATGTGTTACACTGAGCTTGTAGAAGTGAAAACGGGATTCCAAATTAAAGAAATATTAATCTTCAATTCTTTGACCATACAGAATAGATAATATATAGCAAACCGGGAATAGCAAAAGCATTAATGGCAACACTAGCAATAAGATCGTTTCTTAATATGTGTAAGCCAATCATACCAAATACGATTATGATTCCACCAAGCCCTTTCCATTTATAGGCAAGTAATAGACCAATAATTATACTTATTGGAAAAAATATAAAGGTTAAAATTTCTGGTAATGTAGTCATGCTTCGCGCCATGATGTCCATACTAAATAAATCACCAAAAAGCATAAATAAAAGAATAGCTAATGCAATCGTGGATAGCACTCTAGCTGACCAAAAAATTATTTTAAGTGTTCTTTTTTTAGATAACACTCTAAGAGGGATTAATTGTGTACTCTACTAAGATAGCTAAATTCTTTTAATTGTCAGATTTTAAGCAATATTGAAATTTCCTTAGTTGAATTTTTATAGTAAAAACTGCAAGTGAGATTCGTTTTTTGAGATAACTATTTAAAAAAAAGTAATGATAAACACTTTAAATATTTAAGTTTTAATACAGCGCTTATTGAGTTATAATGTGATATATTTCTTATAAGAAATGTGAGGCATACTTAATCATCATATTTGTTATTGTATTAAATTGATGCTATATTGCCTGTAATTGCACCATATTTATCTTTTTTTAATAGAATTTAACCTTGCAAAATTAACTAACCATGCAAGAACAAGAAAATTTACCTAAGATTGAATTACCTTCAAAAAAGCCCAATTTATTTCATGATTGGTGGGAAGAAATGTATCCTCGTGAATTTTTTCACACTTTTAAAAATTATTTTTTAAACCATAAACAGTTCTTTGACGAGGTGTTTAATGAGCAATGGGATGATAAGGTAAAGCCAATGGGGTTTTTATTAACAGCAATGGCTTTATCACTAGTAATTGGCTCTATTTCTCCTTGGGGTATAGATTTGTCTAAGGAAGAAGAAGCACTAGTTCCGCCACCTCCAGCATGGCAAGAGATTACTACAATAATGGGTGAAGAGGATACTAATAAGTTTATTGAAGCTTTTAATTTGCAAGAGGCTATGACTATTGATGATGATGAGACAAGATATGCTGCTGTTGATAGTAAATTAAGAGAAGTAGTAGGTTCAGAATATCCATTAAATGCAGAACAAATTCAGAATTATCTAGTAGGGACTGAAAAATATGGAATATTGGCTACAAGAGCTGAATATGTGGTTTTAAAGGGAAAAGTGGCTCATTACGAAGAAAGTGAAAAAACTGAGATGAATGATGTGTTAATAACTATTTTTATCAATTTTATCGTGCTTTGGTTTATGTTATATTGGTTAGTCTCCCATCGATTCTTTAAAAAAGCGAATAGATCATCGCGAGAAACTGTATTTGTATTTATGTATGGTTTAGGGATGATTATTTTCTTTGTGTATGTTCCTTTTCTCGCAATTTCAGGATCAGAAGGAGATTGGGCAGGATATGCATCTCTTGTTATATTAGTTGTCTTTTTGATTCTAGTTTTTAAGATATTTGCAATATTCAAGCATACTCACAATGCCGGTTTTTTTAGCCTTTTAAAAGTCTATATTCTGACGTTTTTTACAACGGCCTTATTTGGATTACCATTGTTATTCATGAAAAAAAGAAAAAATTCTGCCTTAATAAAGAGTGATTAAATTTTAATAACAAGTTATAACTTTCAATTGTACAAATAAGCTGTACCTTTGCTGCTTAATTTAATAGAGGTGGACTTTAATTATAAATTGTCATCTCATTTAATAAGAGCATGCTTAATATATTCAAGCTCTTTATTAAATGCCCATTATGGGCTTTTGTAAACAATTTATATGTCATTCAAATCATTAGGTTTATCTGAAGCTTTATTAAAAGCAGTTAGCAAACAAGGATATACCAACCCATCACCTATACAAGAAAAAGCCATTCCTTTAGTTTTAGAGCGTAAAGATGTGCTAGCATCTGCACAAACGGGGACTGGTAAAACAGCTGGTTTTACCTTACCAATGTTACAAATATTGTCACAAGGACAGCAGCTAAGACACCGGCCAATTCGTGCTTTAGTACTCACGCCAACAAGAGAATTAGCTGCTCAGGTATATGATAATGTAAAATCGTATAGTGAGTTTTTAAATATTAAATCTGCAGTAATTTTTGGTGGGGTAAATCAAAAACCTCAAGTATCTACATTACGGCAAGGTGTTGATATATTGATAGCTACACCTGGACGATTACTGGATCTTGAAAGTCAGAGAGCATTGTCATTATCAAAAATTGAAATCTTGGTATTAGATGAAGCAGATCGTATGCTCGACATGGGTTTTAAAAGAGATATAGACAAGGTTATGAGTTTAATGCCATCTAGACGACAAAACTTGTTGTTTTCAGCAACCTTTTCTAGAGAGATTAAAAATCTTGCTAATAGTATTTTGCATCATCCAGTATTGGTTGAAGCAACTCCAGAGAATACAACAGTTGATGCTATTAAGCAAAAAGTATTTCGTGTTGCTAAAGCAAAAAAGCCAGGTTTAATAATAAAGTTGATTACCGAAGGTAATTGGAAGCAAGTTCTAGTATTCACTCGCACAAAACATGGCGCTAATAATTTATGCAAGAAAATGGTTAGTGCGGGAATTACTGCTGTTGCTATTCATGGTAATAAAAGCCAAGGAGCAAGAACAAAGGCTTTAGCGGGCTTTAAAAATAATACTGTTCGTGTTTTAGTAGCTACAGATATTGCTGCTCGTGGATTAGATATTCCGTTATTACCTCATGTTATTAATTTTGAACTACCAAATATTTCCGAAGATTATGTGCATCGAATAGGTAGAACGGGTAGAGCAGGAGCAAGCGGTGAAGCCATATCTTTGGTTTGTGCAGATGAAACATCATATTTAAGATCTATTGAAAAGTTAGTTGGAATTAGGATTCCAGTTGAAGTTCTTGAAGGCTTTGAACCAGACCCAAATGCTTCAACTGAGCCAATTAAACAAAACCAACGCTCATCTCGTTCTCGTAATTCTGGTAATTCGAATAATTCAAGTAATAATAGAAGTAGGAGAAGTAATAAGAGTAATAATTCAAAACGCTCAAGGCGTAATAATGATGGACGTTCAAGCGATAGAAGGTATTAATTAGCATGACTGCGACTCTTAAAGCAAAGATTATCGAGGTTTGCGATAAAAAGATTGAAGCTAAAGGATTGAATGTAGGTTTATCATTTTATGCTTTTTTTGCAAATAAAAATGATAATCCAGAATTACTTATGGAAGCTGCAGAATGGTGGATTATGACACAGAAACTCAATCATTTTGAAAAGGCTGCGAAAATTAAGAGTTTAGTAGATTAAGTTGTGTAATATGAAAATCCAACCAAACAATCCTTTACATGGTGTCAAACTTGAGCAAATTATTAATGAACTCGAAGCACATTATGGTTGGGAATATATGGGGCATACTATTAAAGTTCGATGTTTTACAGATAATCCTTCCGTAAAGTCAAGTTTAAAGTTTTTGCGGCGAACACCATGGGCAAGAACCAAGGTAGAGAACATGTATTTAAATATGCTTAGTAAACAACGTAAAGAGCAATAAGAATTCTTATTAGTTTAAAATACTAACCTTTTTTTTTAAGAAATTTTAGTATAACAAATCTAAAACAGGACACAACTCTTCCCCAAATTATTAGAATTGTTCGAAGTTTACAGTTTTTAGCTATAATTCAAAAACTATTGATTTATCTGTTTTAATCCCTCATAAATAACAATGCCCACAGCATTTGCTAAATTTAAACTCCTAATATGATTACTAAATAATGGGATTTTAAACAGTTTGCTAGAATAATTCTCTATGAGATATTTAGGCAAACCAACCGATTCTTTTCCGAAGATTACAAACATATCATCTTCAAAATCTATATCCCAATGCTTTTTTGTGCCATGACTTGAGAGAAACACCATTTTTTTATCAACATGTTTTGAGAAAAAATCATCGATATTTTCGTAATAATTAACAGATAAATGTTTCCAATAATCTAAGCCAGCACGTTTTAATCGTGTATCATCAATCTCAAAGCCAAAAGGTTTTACCAAATGAAGATTGCATCCAGAAGCTAAAGCTAAACGACCTATGTTTCCTGTGTTATTGGGTATTTCGGGTTCTATTAAGACAATGTTTAATGCCATATTTTATTCCCACGAAGGAGGTAATTTTTTTAATTGAAACTAATTTAAAATCGATTTTACAAACGCATCAATAGAATTTACTCCTTCATTGGTTACATACTTAACAAAAGCACTTCCAATAATTGCGCCTTTGGCATACTTTGTTGCTTGAGTAAAAGTATCATTATTAGAAATTCCAAACCCTACAATTTGAGGGTTATTCAGGGTCATATTTGCAATGCGCTCAAAGTATTGCGTTTGTTCATCACCAAATCCAACTTTTGCTCCAGTTGTACTTGCACTGCTCACCATATAAATAAACCCTTGAGAAATAGAATCAATATATCTAATGCGTTCATCACTGGTTTGAGGTGTAATTAAAAAGATATTAATTAAACCATACTTATCAAAAATTGTTTTGTATTCCTCATGATAAACATCCACAGGTAAATCTGGGATTATTAACCCATCAATACCGATTTCTTCACATTTTGAACAAAATGCCTCTACACCATATTGTAAAATGGGATTAAAATAACCCATAATAATCAACGGGATATCAACGGTCTCTCTAATGTTTTTTAGCTGGTCAAATAGTTTTTCTGAGGTCATTCCGTTGTTTAAAGCTTGTGTTGAACTTGCTTGTATGGTTGGGCCATCTGCTAGAGGGTCACTAAACGGTAAGCCAATTTCAATCATATCAACACCATTTTTTTCTAAATTTTGAATGATAGAAACAGTATCGTCAATGTTTGGGTAACCCGCCGTAAAGTATATGGAGAGTAACTTTTTGTTTTCTTTTAGTTTATTTTGAATGCGATTCATATTATATTTTTACGTCATTACGAGGAAAGAAGAGACGAAGTAATCTGTTTAGTGAGATTCCTTAACCTCGTTCGGAATGATATTACAGTTTAAAATGATTAATATATGTTTCTAAATCTTTATCTCCACGACCAGATAAACTCAAAACAATAATATCATTAGGATGAAATTTTTTCTGCTCGAATATAGCCAAGGCGTGAG
>Ga0316205_10005657_pt1 | contig 10258 bp, 10 predicted proteins | sample 3monthpyrite_MG_FD_204941 | JGI IMG/M metagenome (GOLD analysis project Ga0316205, IMG submission 204941) | Microbial mat bacterial communities from mineral coupon in-situ incubated in ocean water Damariscotta River, Maine, United States -... | ecosystem: Environmental > Aquatic > Marine >...
CCTCCAGATTTACATCATGCGAAGATGGAATAATCTTACCCTGCTCATGAAGCTCAAAGTATTTTGAGTAACCTTCTACTCGTAGTACTGGTGTCTGATTCATTTTATTCTTTGCCTCGAAACATATCCTGATAATCTATAGTGCGGATGCGACCAAACGCTGCGTATATGCATGTTGTGGATCTTCAAGAATTTGATCGGTCAAGCCGGACTCTATGACACGCCCATATTTCATGACCAGGGTACGGCCGGCTAATAGGCGAATAACACCAAGATCATGGGTGACTACCACCATGGCCGTTTCCATCTCTTGTTGTATTTCCAGTATCAAGTCAAGAATGGCGGCCTGTACGGATAAATCCAGACCGGTCGTCACTTCGTCAAGAAATAACAAAGGGGGGTTAATTGCTAGCGCTTTGGCAATTTGAACTCGCTGTTGCATCCCTCCTGAAAAGTTCTTTGGCAGCTCGTCCATCCGTTCAGGTAATACTTCTGTACGGGTCAACAACCCGGTCGAGCGAGAACGAATTTTTGAATAATTTTTTACTTCCGACATTAATAAACGCTCAGCGATATTTCCACCGGCTGATATTTCAAAGTTAAGCCCCAGGTTTGGATTTTGATACACCATCCCAAAGCGGTGGTTGGCCAGACGGCGTTGTTGAGCAGCATTCATATTGAATAAATCGTACTGATTACCCTCGTTATAAAAGATCGCACGTCCAGAGCTAGGCTCTTCATCGAAATATAGACACTTTACTGCGGTCGATTTACCAGACCCTGACTCACCCATGATCCCCAGGATCTCTCCTTTATATAGTTCAAAGGAAACATTATGTGCCGCCACCACACTGCCACACTGAGGACAGATATTGGTATTATGCTCAGGTCCGGTTAGTTCATAGCAGACAGGACATCCCTGGCCATAAAGTTTGGACAGATTATTAACCTCTAGCACCTTATCCATTAACTGCCTCTGCTTCTTCAATATCTGTTTTTAGTACCAATTGTTCATTGCACCAATCTGTATCAGAACATTGATAAACCTTTTCACCTGTCTTTGAGTCAACAAACTCATCTAGAAAGCTACTTTTACAATTACAACGCTTACATACTCTGCGTTGACCTTTTTCATCAGTAAAATCCTCAACACGAAACGGTACATCCTCAAACGCAAGTGGCTCGGCCTTTGTATAAGGAGGTACCGCATAGATCTTTTTCTCCCGCCCTGCACCGAACAGGATCAATGCTTTTGATTGATTAATCTTTAGTACATCCCATCGCGGTATCGGTGAAGGGTCAATGACATAGTGATCGTTAATCCGCGTTGGATAACGATGCGAAATCGTGATCTCATTAAATTTAACAATATCTTCATAAAGTTTGACCAATAACCGTGAATAATCTGCTTCACCGTGCAACAGCTTACGTTTATCTTCAGAAGGTTCCACTACTACTAAGGGGTCCGGATAGGGAACCTGAAGCACGAGTAACTGATCCTCACGTAACGGCTTTTCCGGTATGCGATGGCGCGACTGAAGAATATCGGCCTCATCTGTAAGGGTTGTAGTTTCGATACCCTGGCAGGTCATTTCGATAAAACTACGTAAATTAACCGCATTGACTGAATCATCCGACCCCTGGTCGATCACCTTGAGTGTTTCACCCTTACCTATTAAGGCCAGTGTGAGCTGTAATCCACCTGTACCAAACCCACGGCCCATTGGCATTTCACGACTGGAGTAAGGTACCTGGTAGCCTGGAATGGCCACTGCCTTTAATGTCGTACGGCGCACTTCCTTTTTGGCATACTCATCGAGAAAGCCAAATGGATAACTCGCACTAGTATCATAGCTGCTCATACCACTGGCTCCTTGACATCCTGTTTTTGTTGCGTCTTACGTAAACGATCCATATCTGACTGGAAAGTGACGTAATGTGGCATTTTGTAATGGCTACAAAAACCCATTGAGTCGATACCATCAACATGTAACAGGACGAACTCAGGATCCTCTGAGGGGTTAGTCGGACCGTCTTTCATACCTTTTTGCAAAGCACGATCAAGAATCGCCATACTAATTGCTTTTACTTCATTATGACCAAAGCAGACACCGTAACCTAATGTAAAAGTCGGTTTATCATTAGCTTCATTACTTTCGTACATGGCGATTACTTCACATTCAGTGACCTCAACTTCACCGATCTCAGTTAAGTCACCTGTGATGGGATGTGGCAATAGAACTGGTAAATAACCGACTCGAAGCTCGGCAACGGTCGGATGTACATCACCATAACCACGCATATTGGAATAAGCCATTGCAAGTAGTGAACCCTGTTCGGCCCTTGTCATGGTAGCCAGTGCGGCGGACCGGGACACCGGAAAGATCAGTGGCTCGCGGGTAATATCAAAGGGGACCTGTCCGCGAGTCCGCTGATCTATCTCCGGCAGCAATCCTTCTGCACGAAGTCCTTCCAATACTTTTGGGAATGTATCCGGGATAACATCAACATCAATACCGCTGAACCAGGATTTTGCAATTTCGCTGAACTGTTCTGGTGACTCGTTTAGCAATTCCAGACGCATCAAACGAAGATGATAATCGGTCGTCGCACCCAGCATTTGTCCACCAGGGATATCTTTGAATGCGGAAGAGATACGTCGTGTAATACGCATTTCTCCTGTGTTCAATGCAGGTGTTTCGACAAGACGGGGTTGTGTTGAACGATAGGCCCGCAGTGCAAACGCGGCCTCCAACGTATCACCCTGAGCCTGTTTGATGGCGAGGGAAGCCAAGCGCGGATGGTAAACACCACCTTCAGAAATGACCCGACTATGTAGTAGACGCAGTTGGTTTTCTATTGTGCTGGTATCAAGCGGTACGCTAGTGTCGCCCTGACGTGTCCGTAAATAGTCGAAGACTTGTTTTGTCCCTTCAATCGCTTGTCCACCACCTTTGATAGCCACATAACCCATTAAAGCAACTCCACCTTTGTCGTTCTTGGCAGCGCGGTTATTCGGGCTTTATCTACTAATATCCAATCTACACCTAGTGGAAAGCTATCGATCCAATCCTCACGCACTGATAACCATTCAGGATTCAAACCGCTAATAGATAGTATGCTACTGGCAGCAATACCAGGCCCTGTTAATTTCATCTTCAAAGCGCTTTGACTATTTATAGCTTGGCCTAGTTCTTCCACAACAAGGAGCAACGTGGCCGACTGTTCAGGACAGGCTAAGGTACCAATCTTTGGAATGAAGTCGGGGGGGTGTGCACCGTCACATAAAATGTAATCGGCTTGCTCAGATAATTCAGGCTTTGCCTGCAACATCGGCCAGTCTTCAATACGTAACAGGTCATCGGGATCGGCCAATGACACTTCTGCATCAAGTAATGTAGCAAGTACGGAAAGTGCAACAGATCCATCTTCTGGGATGGTAGCTATGGCATAACATTCACCTGGTCGTGACATGGCTTCCAGTAAGAGGCGAAATTGTTTCTGTTGGCTGTCCGGTTGCCAAATAGGATCAAGTTTAAGCATTGGGTACTCCTTTCTCATCACCCACGTCATCTAATAGTGAAAAATCAACCTGTGTATGCGCTAGAATTCGTTTACGTTCCAGACGTGTCTCCTCTCGTATTGCTAAACCTTTTTCAACCATTGTCAGGACACGATCATGCCCTGGTAGATGACCGGAAAGTATGGCATCACATAACGCGTGAGCTTCGGCAACTTCTATGCGATCGTCCATAACCTGCGCTGCACCTTCGGCTGTGTGACCATCGGGTGTGGTAATTTTGAGCCAGGCGGATGCAACGGGAAACTCCCCCATATAAAAAGGTTCAGCAAATGCAGTATCATTGAGCTTTAACATACCCAGACCTGACTGAGGTACTGACATAGGCTTAATCTCCCAGCCCTTACTTAGCTCTTCAGTTAATAACATCAGCTCAGCGCTTGGTATAGCAGTTAAAGCAGCAAGCCATTTTGTACGTTCAATCATGTCCATAGTCATTTTCTAGATATCTAGATAAGTCCAAAAATAGTCCTGTTTGATCTCAGTCCACATCAAATCGCGCGTTTGCGTAGTTTTTGTGAAAACACTTCCAGCAAGATAACGGTGAGAAAGATCACCAGTAAGATAGTCGCAACATGATCGTAGTCAAACAGATCCCAGCGTCCCTTGAGTTCCATACCTATGCCACCGGCCCCCACAATACCCAATACCGTTGCGGTGCGAATGTTGCGCTCGAAAATATATTGAACATAGGCAATCCACGCGGGAAAGACATGGGGGAATACAGCATAGCGGAGTACTTTTAAGCGACCCGCACCTGATGAGCCCAATGCTAATTGTGGACCAGGTGGTGCATTTTCGATTTCATCTGCAAAAAACTTTCCAAGTACCCCACTAGTATGTATTGCTAATGCTAATACACCAGCGATAGGACCAAAGCCATACATTAGGACCAGGAACAGAGCGATAATTAATTCAGGCATGGCACGGTGAAAGCTCAGCCAACCGCGCGAAAAAGTGTAAACAGCTCGGTGGGGTGTATAGTTCTGACTTGCCAGGATACCTAATGGTAACGAGATCATGATAGATATGACTGTTCCCCAAAATCCCATCTCAATGGTTTCCAGCATTTTGAGAGTTACTTTCTTCAGATAACCGAGCGGCTCGACCAAAAATTCGGTTTTTTCTACCGTCCAGGTGTTAGTCAGGGCATCGTATTCCTTATCTTCCCCGACTTCTATATAGGCAAACCAGGGCAAGTCATTTCGATCAAAGTCACTTAAACGGCTTATAGCTGTGCGTTCAGAGATCTGAATGGGAAAGGCTTTGCTACCAAAGCGTAACGCGCCATCCAGTACATCTGATTCACCAATTCCCACTGCCGAAAACACTGCTTTAGAAGTTTCAATAGCTGCCTTGTCAATTTGCGTGTTATGCGCAGAAATCGAAAGCAGCACAAACAAAACCAGAAAAATAAGAATATTTCTGGGTGTCACTGCACGATACAGTTCCCATTGTTGCCAGGATTTTGTTGATTCCAATTTCATGCTCATGCGGCGACCTGCTTAACTTCCACAGAAGACGGCTGCGGTTTGGCAAGTTCATAAAGTTGTGATTGGATTGATTCGTTCATGTCTCTTGGGGATCCATCAAAAAAGATTTCGCCGGCACGTAGTGCTACGATTCGATCGGCAAACTCAAGCGCATATTCAAGTTGATGTAGGGTACAGATCACGGTTGCACCATGATGTTTGGCTGCTGTTTTTAAACTTTCAAGTACGCTCCTGCTCATAGCCGGGTCCAGGCTGGCAACCGGTTCATCGGCCAAAACGACTTCTGGGCTTGATATAAATGCACGGGCAATAGCAACGCGCTGTTGCTGACCACCCGACAGTGCGGAGGCACGTCGACATAAATGCTTTTCCTCCAACCCTACTTCATCAAGTAATTGAAATGCACGACGTTGTGTGTCAGTTGAAAATGATTTTATCAAACTGCGAAAAAATCCTGCGTCAGGTAACAGTCCAGCCAGCACATTGTGTAAAACGGATAATCGTGGAATTAAATGTAATTGTTGATGAATCATGCCTATTCGGCGTTGAATTTTAGTCAGGTTTTTTTTGTTCAGTTGTAAGTCTCCCAGACGAACACTACCGCTACTTGGTTCGACTACACCGTTCACCATATTCATGAGAGTTGATTTACCTGCACCAGACGGACCGAGTAAAACACAAAATTCTCCCGCCTCGATATTCAACGACACGTTATCAACAGCTTTAGTGCCATCATCAAAAACGCGAGTTACGGAATTAAAATGTAACATGGTAAAACCTCACAAATTAAATTGAGGAGGGATGACTAAATCATCCCTCCCTTAGTTATACGGAAGTGCTTAACTATCGCTGCCCTGCTTTATCAATCATGTCTTCTTTGACCTGCTTGGTAACCGCACCTAATTTAGCAAGTGCAGCAAAGATCTTTTTCTCATCAAAATTAGCGTCATAACGATCTACTTTCTTTCCACCATAACCACGGATCTTTGAAGGATCTATTTTGGTATGAATATTATTGAAGGCAGTACGTAGCTTCATTTTCATTGCAGACGGTAGCCCCTTATTCATAGCTAGCGGTGGATTTGGGATGGGTTGTGATTTTGCAAGTGGTTCAAACTTGGCAGGATCTATCGCGCCCTTCTTAACGGCCTTACCAAACGAATTATAAGATGCTGCGGCAGCATCTACCTTGCCTTCTGCTAGTGCTGCTAATGAAGCTGAGTGTGAACCTGCAATAACTACTTTATCCAGGTCTTTAGCTGGGTTAACACCATCTGCAATCAGCATCGCAACAGGGAAATTAAATGAAGAAGTAGAGCTGGTGCTGCCAAACGCCATGCGTTTGCCTTTTAGTTGGTTGATAGATTTAATCCCAGCACCTTTACGAACAAAGATACCTGAGTAATAAGATGAATCACCTTTTTTGACGTCAACAGCAAGCAAATCCACACCACACTTGCTGTTAGCTTCACCGTAAGTGGAAGCACCAAACCATGCGATGTCTGCCTGGTTGTTACACATACCTTCAACGACAGCGGCATAACTACTACCCGCTTTGATATCAAAGTGGATACCGTAGTTTTTAGTGATTCCTTCGAACACAGGAGCATAGTCTTTGGTAATATCATTGGTACCGGTATCAGCCGGAACCATTAATACACGAAGGGGATGCTCTTTAGAGCCATCTGGCAGGCTGGCCGCAAAGGCCGAACCGGTTAGCATAACTGTGGCAATGCCGACAGTGATGAGTTGTTTAAAATTCATGGTTGTTTCCTCTTAAAGTTATTAAATAGTTAAGGTTTTACTGATAGTTGTGTGGCATCACCACGGAATCGAGTTACTGCATACTCAACGGGGTTATTGGTTTGGATATCCAAATTAAGACTTTTTACTCGTAGAACAGGCGTTTGCCTTGGCATATTTAATACACTAGCATCATCGGCATCAGGCAACACCGCACTAATGAGACTTTCAGTGCGTTTCACATTGACGCCTGAATATTTCTTTAGAAATTCGTGTAAGGAGCCGCTCTCATAGTGTTCTAAAGCATCGAAGAATGACTGATACGGCAAAAAGTGTGAAATGATACAAAATGGTTTATCTTCCACTGAACGCAAGGTTTCAATGAAGATAACATCTACGCCTTCCTGAATGTTCAAGCGTGATGCGACACTACCCCTTGCCGGGATTACCTGTTTGCGTAGCACACGAGTTGCCGTTGCTCGTCCCTGGGACTGAAGTGTCTCGGTAAAACGGGTCGAGCTACCAATGGCATAATTGATGGCCGGCTCAAGCACAAAAACACCCTTGCCATGACGGCGCTCTACAAGCCCATCGGTTATAAGCTCATCAATTGCTCTACGCAAAGTATGCCGATTTACACCAAAACGCTGTGCTAGCTCATTTTCTGATGGTAAAGCATCGCCTGCTTTATATAGATCCTGAACTTCGTTGACTAAAACATCACGTATTTGGCGGTATATTGGGGCGCCACCTTCACCTCTTGCTACCAGATATACAGACATCTAGACATCCCTCGTTTAATACGAGAAAGTCTAAAAACTATTTGTGACAATGCTGTTTTGTTAATATGAATTAATTATTACAATTGGCTATCTATTGCTCATCACTATAATTTATTTTTGAAATGGTAATTTTAAATACTGTGTTTTAACTTAATGCACTTATGGGGCAATTTTGTGACAGTAAGCGGGTATTTATAGCAGGATAGAATGTGATTGAATATGTTATAAAATACATTACAGACAATGGCTTTGTGCCTAACTGATTGATTTTTAGATTCCGAAAAAGTCATTCGGGAAGTGGGGGGTCGGAGATTCATCCGATGTACAGGGAGAAGCTAAGACCGGAACGGTCGAGAAGCTGTCCTGGACCATGTACAAGTGTCGCGAGACGAGTCCATGGACAGACGAGGTAGAGCATGTCAGGAACATATGGTCGAGGACAGGAAGTCGAAGCGACGTCTCGCCCTGACCATTTATTTAGAAAGCTGAGGGGTATTAATATTTATGGCTGCCAACCAAATTCTGCTGCCTTGGCTTTAGCCTGTGCCGGTATATCATTTTCAACAAAATGCTGATGAAGCACTTGTACACCAATCATATGATTAATTACCGCATCCAGTTGTACTTGAGTTGAGACAGGTGTGTCGTCAGCCTCATGTAATTCAAACAAGGCTTTCACACCGTCCTTGTCAAGCAGCCCGGCATTATCAATCGCTTCATCAGATAGATATTCATCTGCCAACGCTTTCATGGCAGCCCACTTCTTTGGATCGGTATGGGCAGGTGGTGCCATAAAAGCGAATTTTTCACGCTCATACAATGTCTTAGGTAAAACACCTTTCATCGCTTCACGTAATACATATTTTTCTGTCTTACCTTTAATACGCATTGTCGGCGGAATTTGGGTAGCAAACTCGGCAAGATGATGATCTAAAAACGGTGGGCGCGCTTCCATAGAGTTTGCCATATCCACTCGATCCCCACCCCAGGTTAGTATTTGTCCTTCCAACATGGTTTTGATCCAGACATACTGGGCTTTATCCAACGGATGACGGCCTTCTAGCATATTCGCATCCAGGGCATCAGCAATGGCTTTACCCGGTTGATAATCACTTAGCTGTTCTTGTAAACCAGAGCTTAACAAGCCAGGAACATGCTCTGCTGAGGCTAACCAGGGTTGTAAGCAAGAAGGTGTGAAACCGACTACATCATTTAATGCCGAATCACTAACCTCATCTTCAGCGAGCATGGCTCCTTTGAAGAGTTTATTTGCTTCGGCTAGTAATCCTTCCCATTCGGCACGTTCAGCTGGTGACAAGGTATCCATGCCATGCAAAAACATATCACGCCGAAATGCCGGGTAGCCCGCAAATAGCTCATCGGAACCTTCACCGGTAACCACTACTTTATAATTTGCCTTGTTGACATGACGACTCATTAATAACTTTGCCACACCCAGCGTATTGTAAATCGTTCGTTCAGTATGCCAGAGTGTCTCAACAAAATTATCATAGAGGTGATCCGCCTTAAGTAACATGACATCCTGGTCTGCACCCACTGATTCAGCCATCTCGCGCGCAATCGGTGTTTCATCATAATCACTATCATCAAAACCGATGGTAAAGGCTTTAACTGGCGATTGTTGACTCGCTGCGGACATACCTAATATTGAACATGAATCAATACCACCGGATAAATAACAGGCAACTGGTACATCAGCCTCAAGCCGCAATTGAACCGCTTCCAGTAATTTTTGTTTCACACCATCGATATAATAAGATTCATCATCTTTATCATTTTTCTGTCTCTCTTCCAGTAATGGAAAATCCATATCCCAGTAACACTGTTCACGAATCGAGAACTTGCCATGATTTCTTTCAATAATAACCATATTGCCAGGCTTAACCTGGTGTATGCCTTCAAACGCGGTAGAACCCGGCACGATAGTTTGCATTAACTGGTGATAAACTCCCTGCGCATTAAACTTACGTTCCACATCAGGATCAGAAAATATAACTTTTAATTCAGAACCAAACACTATCTTGCCGTTGGTTTCGGTCCAGTATAACGGTTTTATACCAAAACGATCTCTAACCAGCATTAAGCGATCATGTTTCTTGTCGAATAAGGCAAAAGCAAACTCACCACGTAAGTATTTAAGCGTATCTTCCAGCCCATGACGTGGATAAAGATGCAGTATGAGCTCTGAATCACTCTTGGTTGTAAAACGTGCTCCATCCAACGTCAAATTAGCTCGTAGCCTTTTATAATCGTAAAACTCTCCATTATGCGCAAGTAACAGATTATTATCTTCCGAGACAAATGGTTGTCTGGCTCGGTTTTCATCCAGATCAATAATTGACAGACGCGCGTGACTAAACCCGACGCCCTCATCATTAAGTATTTTATAACCAAAACCATCAGGACCTCGATGATATTGGATCGCAGCCATATTAACTAAAAGCTGTGGATCGATTTTGCTATTGGGATTGCTGTAAAAAATACCTGCTATACCACACATAAAATACTATAAACCTCTAAAATAATTAATATACAATTTCAGAATGTAATGAGCGCCTCTGAGAGAAGGCAAGAATGAACGAAAAACGGAGTTTATATTTGAGTTCATTTTTAACCTAGTATCAGCAAGCGCAATAGTT
>Ga0316205_10005658_pt1 | contig 10256 bp, 3 predicted proteins | sample 3monthpyrite_MG_FD_204941 | JGI IMG/M metagenome (GOLD analysis project Ga0316205, IMG submission 204941) | Microbial mat bacterial communities from mineral coupon in-situ incubated in ocean water Damariscotta River, Maine, United States -... | ecosystem: Environmental > Aquatic > Marine >...
AAGCTTGGCGTGGATTAGAGAGGATAGTATGGCCAGTTATAACACCAATGAATTTCGTAGTGGTCTCAAATTGATGATTGATGATGACCCCTGCACCATTGTCGAGAATGAGTTCGTGAAGCCGGGTAAAGGGCAAGCATTTAACCGGGTTAAAATTCGCAACCTGAAAACAGGACGAGTTATCGATCGCACCTACAAATCAGGTGAATCAGTTGAAGCAGCTGACGTAATGGATACGGATATGCAGTATCTCTATAACGACGGCGAATTTTGGTATTTCATGGATCCCGACAGTTTTGAACAAGTTGGTGCTGATGCCACGGCAGTTGGTGAGAATACTAAGTGGTTAAAAGAACAAGATACCTACACGGTAACGCTTTGGAATGGGGCGCCATTGACGATTACGCCGCCTAATTTTGTATTACTCACGGTAGCAGAAACAGATCCAGGTGTTCGAGGTGATACATCCGGTGGTGGTGGTAAACCTGCAACAATGGAAACTGGGGCTGTGGTTCGTGTGCCGCTGTTTATTAACGAAGGTGAGTTATTAAAGGTTGATACACGCACGTGTGAATATGTTGGACGTGCCAAGGAAGATGACTGATAGCTCACAACATTGGCGGCCAACAGCGTCGCTAGATGTATTAAAGAAACGTGCGGAACTGTTAAGACAGATTCGCGCGTTTTTTTATGCACGTGATGTGCTTGAAGTTGATACGCCTGCGCTTTCTGCCGCGGGTAATACTGATCCCAATATTGAAAGTTTCAGCACTGATTATACGGGGCCAGGTGATGCAAATACCCTGTATCTACACACCTCACCTGAATTTGCCATGAAGCGTTTACTTGCGGCCGACAGTGGTGCAATTTACCAATTGTGTAAGGTTTTTCGAAATGGTGAAGCGGGGCGACATCACAACCCTGAATTCACGATGCTGGAATGGTATCGACCTGGGTTTGATCATCATAAATTAATGGATGAAGTTGCTGAGTTAATTAATGAAGTGTTGGGTCATAAAGACATAGAAAAAATAACATACCAACAAGCTTTTGTTGAGCATGCGGGTATTGATCCCTTAGACACTGATTCACGGGCATTGAAACAATGCGCACAGCAACATGGTCTTGAACAAGTTATTGGGGTGGATGATGCGAGTGTCGATGAGTGGTTAGATTTACTAATGGATCAAGTTATTGTCCCAGCGTTTGGAAAGAACCGTGTATTTGTTTATGACTACCCAGCATCACAAGCCGCATTAGCCAAAATAAGTTCGAGTGACCCGCGTGTTGCAGAGCGCTTTGAGTTATTGATTGATGGCATTGAAATTGCGAATGGTTTTCATGAGTTGACGGATGCAGATGAACAGCGGCGGCGTTTTAAAGCTGAAAACAGTCAACGTCAGAAAGCAGGCTTAGCCCAGTTACCTATAGATGAAAATTTAATTGCCGCATTAGAAAATGGAATACCAGACTGTGCGGGCATAGCTTTAGGTGTGGAGCGACTGTTGATGCTATTACTTAGCCAGCAGAACATAAGCAATGTAATGTGTTTCGATACAGAGCACGCCTAGATATTCTAGGCATGCTTCATATATTTTAATTTATTTACGCCACTGGAAGAGTTTGGCAGGGACAGATGGATTAAATTGTATATCACCTATTTTAATGCCTATATTTGTACGGTCAAACCATCTGTTTCTAACTAAGAAAGTATAACTGCCATCAATGTTATCAGTAACCTTGCCGATAACAGCCCCTTTAGGGAAATTGGTTTTTATATTGTCGACATGCCCTGGCCCCATGTAATTCCCGAACTTATCAATAGGGGTGAAGACTATTTTATGCGTTGCCCGTGGATGATCAATGCGAGTAATGGTTAATTTAGAGTTCTTTTTACTAACATCTTTAAAGGTTAGTAAAGCACTGGCATTGAAAACGCGTTCAATATTTTCTGATTTTTCCTGGTTCAATTTAATACGTAGGCGCATCCTATACACACCAGGTACTTTAATAACAGGTGACAGCGCGCTGAATATGCCATCACCGGCTTCTTTATCACCATGGTTTTTAAAGTCACCATCATCATAAAGTTTTACGGTGCGTTTTACAGGCGTTAGGTATTCCTTTGCAAGGCGCTTATTATTGAGAAGGTAATATCCTTTTTTCTCAGCAAGCGTTAGCTCAGGGCGATTCGGTACTACAAATTCTTTGAGTTTCTTAAGGTCTACTTGGTTAGTAGAGAGGAAAGTACCTTCACTTATTCTTGGCGATGCGATACTAACCGTTGCTGTAACAGCATTCCTTAACGGTTTCTTTTTATTGAGTAAGCGGATTTGAATCGGTAACCGTTCACCAACAGCTAGAACCGATCTTGGTGGGATAAATTCATATTTAATCCCATCGTCATCGGCGATTACCCACATGTTGTAACTTAGATCTTGTTTGGTATCTGCTTTAATAAGCATCGACCAATCACCTTCGGCAGTGATCATCGTTCCATCATCTGCTTTAACAGGGAAGATAGCACTGGCAATGGTATGAGAATTTTTCCGTATAATTTGAATATTACGGTTCTTGGGCGAGACGGTAATGACCTGTCTTCCTTTTCGCAAAATTATTTTTAATGCATCTTGCTTTTGTTCGCCTATCCACATAACACTAAAGTTGACACGTTTTGCGGTTTTATTTAAGGAGAAGCCATGAGCAACAAATGTATTGTCTTGGCTTATTAGGCCTTGCTCATGAGCAATCTTTTGTAGCGTGTTCGTGTTTAAGGCTGTAATCAATGTGTCGATCCAATCAGCAGGCAGATCGCTCGTCGCATCCATGTGGAAGGCGTGTGATGCGGGATTGGTGGGTGAAACACTCGTTTCACTAGAGATCCCCGCAAGCAGTGTTTGCCATGTGGTTGTGTTGACGACACCGGTGCCGATAGTGTGGATACGAAGATTTTTTGGTAGTTCGTTATCGTTGTAGTTACCGAGCTTGTTCACATCACCGGCAATTTCATATGTATCGCCATCGACATCAGCAGCGGTTTGAACGACTAATGGGTTTCTGTTTTGCATGCCGTCAGTAAAGACAATGATGTTTTGATTATTATTTTCGTCGGGATCAGCAGCACGTAATGCATTGATAGCTTCTTGAATACCGCCACCCATTGCTGTCCCCCCACTACCAGTACGATCGCAGGTGTCGATATTGAGCGGATCAAGGTCACAAACATGGTTGCCAATTGCTTGCATGTTAGCGTCGTTACCTTCCACCATAATGCTGCCAAGATCGGTATAGGGTTCAGGATTAGAGCTGAATAAAACTAAACCAATACGGTCATCGGGGACCGAGAGTAAACTCCATTGGTCAATAAAATTATTGACCGATAATTTGAGTAATTCTATTTTGCTAGTAGGTAAACCTGAACCTGCTGAAGCACTATTCATACTGCCAGAGGTGTCGGCAACAATGACAACGTCCAGCGGATCATGTGCTGCTGATGGAATAATATTGATGGTCATTAAGTTTGCTGGCGTACTAAAACCAGTGCCATCATGCACTTCAAAATTGAAACTCGCATAGTTATTAATTGCGAGCGCACCTGCGGCAGGCGTAAACACCAAATTGGCTATTTGCGCTACTGCGATGATATCGCCATTCGCAACATTGACAGCACTCACTTGCAAACTACTGCCCGCCGGCATACTGATATTGCTAATACGTATTTGCGTTAATGAGTCACCGTCAGCATCAAAGGTGAAGGGGAATTCGGTTTGGTTAAAAGTATGTGAAGCAGCAGCACCTTCAGCGATATTAATAAAACTATCCGCCGAGAGGGGAAGATCGTTGATGTTAATAACCGGTCCAACCTCGGCACTGGTAATACTTTCCAAATTACCGCCACCATCTGTAAACGACACAGTCACGCTAATCATGGCACTGACATCAAGGTCGCCCAGTGTATAACTGTTGTTGGTTGCACCCGCAATCGCAACGCCATTACGTAGCCACTGATGGCTGAATGCGCCTAAGCCATCGGCATCATTGATAGTTGTGTTGTTTGCCGTGAGTATTTGATCTTCTGTGGCAATGCCATCAATGCTCGGCATACCTGTCGGTACATCATTAATGTTAAGTACCGCACTTGTTGCCGCGCTGGTCACGTTTTCGCCAGTCCCACCACCATCGGTATAGCTGACAGTGACCGATATCATTGTACCCACATCAGGGTCGTCGAGTTGGTAGGTGTTATTAATTGCACCAGCGATGTTTGCACCATCACGCAACCACTGGAAGCTGAATGGACCAAGACCATCAGCATCACTCATCGCGGCCGTATTTGCTGTCAGGATCTGGTCTTCGGTAACAGTACCACTAATAGTTGGCAGGCCAACTGGCGGGTTATTAAAGTTAGTAACAGGCGCCGTAGCGTTGCTGGTAAGACTTTCAGGGGTACCATGACCATCGGTATAACTGACGGTGACAGTGATCACAGCACCTACATCAGCCACTGCCAATAAGTAAGTGTTACTCGTTGCTACCGCAATAGGCGCGCCATCTCTGCGCCATTGAAAATTAAAGGCACCGAGACCATCGACATCACTAATGCCCGCAGTGTTGGCCGTTAGTATTTGTCCTCTCGTCACTGAGCCGCTAATTGTGGGCAGCCCCATGGGGAGATCATTGATATTCATTACGGCACCAGTGGCTGCACTGGTAAGGCTTTCCATAAAACCGCCACCATCGATGAAGCTGACATTAACCGTGATGGTTGCACCGACATCAGCATCAGTTAGCATGTAAGTATTGCTGGTTGCACCGGCAATATCGACGCCATTTCGTTCCCATTGAAAATTAAAGCTACCTAAACCGTCATCATCGTTAATACCGGCAGTATTGGCGGTCAGTAACTGATCTTCAGTAACTGTCCCACTAATGATTGGGGTGCCTGTGGCAGGATCATTAACATTGGCGATGGCAGGTGTTGTGAAACTGGTGATACTTTCGAGTGTGCCACCACCATCGGTGTAAGAGACTCTAATGCTAATGTTTGTGCCGACATCGGCATCGACTGGCGTGTAGGTATTTGCTGTGCCATTGAGAGCGATATCGGCGCCATTGCGTAGCCACTGAAAGCTGAATGGGCCGAGGCCATCTGGATCATTGATCGATGAGGTATCGATACTTAAAATTTGGTTTTCGGTTGGCGTACCATTGATGATGGGTATGCCGGTTGGTGCATCATTGATACCTGTGACTGTAACGTCGGCCATTGCAGTAACACGGGCACCAAAACCATCGGTGACATTATAAGTGATGGTTGCTGAACCCGTAGGGCCATCTGGCCCAAGCGCATCAAAACCGGATGCATCAAATAGTAGTTGCCCACCGACAATAGAGACAGCGCCTGCGGTTGTACTGACTGGAGGTATAATATTCAATGATGCTGAGTCGAGTGGTGTGTTACTCAATGCGGCAGCTGTTAGGTCATTTGAGGTTGAGTCTTCAGAAACTGTACCAAGGCTGTTTGTTAATGGCGATTGAAAGGTGGCATTGTAGATAACTAGCGCAAAGTTTTGTGAAGCAGTGACGAGTTCACCTACGTCGCTTGCATCGATCGTGATGGTAAAAGGTGTATTAGCTGTTTGTGAAGGACGCCATACACTTTCAACATTATTGTAGCAATCATGCGCGGTGGCATCATCACACTTTGTGCCTATTGCTGGGCCGCCTACTTGCGAAATAGCACCAGAAAAATTATTACCGCCATATGTCATTCCGCCGATCGTGACATTTAGATCAAGATTATTGACTAATTTTTTAACAGAATCTGGTGTCATGGAGCTGCCTGCAGGATCGGTCCAGACTAACGTGACACGAAAATCTCCATCGTTCGCTATCTGACCAGAGATGTTATAGGTATCAGCCGCAGCAGTAATGTTTACAAGTTGATCGCGTACCAATCTAGGTTGCTCATCTAAGGCACGATTAATATCTAATCTACCCATGCCTTGCACATTCGAAGGTAAGTCGTCATTTGCTTGTGGGCTAGTTAGATAATTAGTGGTGTTCATTAACCAGGCCTTTGTCATAGCGGGCGATGGCGGGGTGAGGTTTGAATTTTCAAGTGCAAGCTGCGTATCAGTAGCACTTGGATCTGATGGCAGGTCGACATTTTTATCGATAAACCATTGTCGTAACAAAGCAGCAGCACCTGATACAACAGGTGCTGAATAGCTTGTACCCCTATCGCGTCTGTATAATTCTTGTTGTGGGGTTGATCGTTGAAAATAAGGCCAGCGGCAATGGTTTGCAGAACCGGCAACAACTAGGTCATTATTTGCATTTGCGAAAGTTTCATATTGAGTCGATTGTGGTACAGCGCCATAAACGCGGCCTGCTGGTGCAACAAGATCAGGTTTGAAACGGCCATCTGATGTTGGACCTCTTGATGACTCAAAATACATATCATTAGCATCGTTACCAGCGTGATAATACTGACCAGTACAAAATACTGATGGTGGTATGTCGCTGGTCCCAGGTATACCGGCAGGATGATCCCCAGTATTGGGTTCATTGTTTTCCGTACCACCGACAACAATACTATTTTTTGCGGTGGCAGCTTTCCCCGCTAAAGTGTCAAAAAGATATACGCCAGAAAAACCGTAGTTCCCAGCAGCTGCAACGATAGTCATCCCAGGTTGCAACCCATTTGTAGAATCGTTATCAGTATCGTAAATATGCTGGTCGAATAAGACTGAATCACTATCATATGCTGGAGAGGCTGTTGGAGTACCCCAACTATGGTTACTAATTACGGCATTATTGCTTAGCTGAGTTGCATTCAGTTGTGGAGTAATTATGTAACCACTAGAAACCACATGCGTTCCTGTGCTATCAGCAGGTCCTCCATTGTCCCAAACAGGAGCAGCGGTTTCTGTAAAAATACGCGAGTTAACAATACGTGCATATGGCAATATGCCAAGGCCAAAATGAAATCCGGCATCATCCGTATCAACATTGTTCGCGGCGACAGCTGCTGAGCTGATATTCGTACTATTGTTATTAAACCCAGAAACAATACTCGCAACCATAGTGCCATGGCCGGTAAAATCATGTGGCATAGGACTTACAGTCCCACCATAATTCGTTGCGGCGCTTATTCGAGAGGTTGTACCTGTGCCACCTAATAAAAAATCAGGATGGAGATCTGTATCGGTAATTTGACCACCATCGATCCCAGTATCAGCAATATCTACGCTAAAAGAATCAAATTTAGTCGGTTCTGCAATCATATCAAATTTAGTATTAAACCAAGCAAGATAACCATTTGTAGCTGGGTCAAGAGGGATTTCACATTGATTGGTTTCACCGCACAGTGCTGTATTTGAGGGATCTCCATTGGCAGCAGTAAAGGTTGTTCTTTGTGCGGAAATCATGGCTTGCTTCTCGCCAAGAGCAACACCTGGAACAAACTCTTCAATGAAAAAGACATCATTAAGACGAGCAAGCACTTTAATTTCGGAGCGTTTAGTCGTCACTCGCGTATAAGTATAGTTGCCAAGTTTACTAGCGGGGAGTGGAACTTTCTGTACCAGTTCTGTTATCCGTTTTATGGACATCTCCAAATCTTTGTGTGTCACTAAGTGAATATTTAAAGTTACTTGCTCATCGCCATCAGTATTGAGTCCTTTCTTTAACTTGTAAGCGGGATGAAATTTCCCTACCCACTGAATAGAGTCTTCTAATCCTTTATGCTTAACAAGTAATTTAAGCTCTTTGCTAGATATCCAAATAAGGAGGTTGTTGGGTGGTAGGAAGTTAACGATAAGGCTGTTTTCTTGAATAATTTTTTGCCAGCTAGGTTTAATGGGCCCTGCAAACTGAATTAGATACAATTGTTTTTCTGATATTTTCTTCATCTTTAAATCAGGTGAGATTGTAGGTGGTTGTTTAGTTGTGTCTATTTTAAAGCCTTGCAGATTGATTAAGTTAAGTTCATCTTTGACAGTAATTCGAGCAGAAATAGATTTATTGATTTTTTTATAATCTAAATTGTTTACAGATAATATTACGAAATTTTTATATTCAATTTTTGATGTATATTTTATTTCTGAGAGTATCCTTTTAAATTGCTCATCTGATTTTTTAACTGCAATTTTGTGGACTAAAGAACCACTATAAATTTCTTCATTACGTGTGTTCTTAGATGTTCCCTTCGTGTCGCGAGGTGGGGCAGTTGACATACTGTCTGTTGAACTACCTAAGCTGGGTTGAAGTACTTGTATTGGTTTAACTGCATTTGCGTCGAAGCTTATTGCCAGTGACATTGTAAATGCGAGGATAGTTATAACCTTCCCTAATAGAGAATATGAAAATAACTTCGGCATGATTTTGCCCTTTTTTAATTGTTATGGTGCAAAATTTTACCGGGCTATGGAGTAGCCCGGTTTATGAATAGTTAAGATTTATTTGTCTAATCGACTGGTGGAGCTCCAGAGGGAACATTATTACCTGGTTGTGAGACACCACCTACACCGCCATCTGTAGCTGTTTGAAAATCTGTACTAGTGATCAAATCGCCGACATTAAGCTGGGTAATATCTGTGAGTTGTTCATTCAAGGCTGATAGATTTTCATCGTTGAGTGGCTCTTCAGTGTTTACGGCGACATCAGGGCCAGACGCAATGTTATCCGTGGTACTGGTGCCACCAATGTTATTCAATACTTGTTGCCCGCCATTCTCAAGAATGATGCCAGGGAAGTAACGAAACCCACCTGAAATAATTTTTATCTCAGATACGCCTGGTGCGGGTGTTTCACTGAATTTTACGATCTGAGCCTTGGCATTAGGTCCAAGGGTGAGCATGCTTTCATCATCAAACAAGATGGTGACGTTGCCTTTGGCGCCTGTGGCTACTGTATCGCCAACATTGATTCCACCGTTGATTTCAAAGTCGCCTTTGCCTTCGATTTGTGTATCGGTAACAATGGCAGCGATGCCGACATCAGCGTGGCTGATAGCGCTAAAAAAACTGATTGCTAATGTAGTAATCGCTAATATACAAATATTATTTTGGCGGCGTGAAGATTCCATCGGCTTGCTCCATTGCTAAACTAAGCATTAAAATTTACGTGTTTATTTAGTTATATATTTTATGCCACTAAGTGAAATAAACAAGGGGAATATTCCGCGTTTTTAGTAGGTAACTTCTTACAGGTTGTAGGGGGAGGTTGGGTATAAATAGAACTAAAGTATTACTTTTTGAGCATGAGGTTTTCAAATGCGACGGAATTAGGTATTTATTGCAATCGCTTTTTCATTAGCAACTTATGGCACCACCACAAACGGCGTAATGGCACCAATAAATAAATTGCTATCGATTATTGGCCCATTCATTAGCCACATCCGCACTGCGCCGGTGGTGTTGTTCTGCCAAACAATATCAGTCATGTTATCGCCATCATAATCACCGTGACCGCGTAATATCCAGTTGGTGTCAGCAAAGGTTCCAACAAAGGCGTTCGTTGTGAAGGCGCTGTTTTGCATGGGCCATAAACGCATTCCCCCATTGTTGCTGTTCTGCCAAAGAATGTCATCCGAACCGTCAGCATTGTAATCAGCCACGTTCTGCACCGTCCATTCCACTGGGAAGACGGCGACAAATTGATTGGCTTGAAGAGCCGAACCGTTCATCTCCCACACACGCACGGCACCATTACTGGTGTTTCTAAACAAAATATCATCTGTGCCGTCGTTGTTAAAGTCACCAAACCCAGACGTGGTCCAGTTAGTATCGCCGAAGGTGCCAATAAAAGTATTACTCGTCAGCGTATTCGCCGCCATTTGCCAAACGCGGATATCCGAGTTACTTGTGTTGCGCCAAACAATGTCTTGTTGATTGTCATTATTCACATCAGCGAGTCCGCGGATTTCCCAATTGCTAGGCAGGCTACCGATAAAGGTATTTGATTCTAAGGTCCCGTTATTAATAAGCCACAACCGTACCGCGCCCGTATCAGCGCGGTTCCATAAGATGTCTGCTTGGTTATCATTATTAAAATCACCGACTGCAATAAGTGACCATGGGTTACCTTGTGTGCTGACGCTGATGTCAGATAGGACCGTTCCGCCGTTCATCAGCCAGATACGCACCGCGCCGGTCGATGCATCGAGCCATATGACATCGGCATTACCGTCTGCATTGGTATCGGCCATTTCCGCTATTTTGAAGTTCGTACCCAATGCGCCTGAGAAGGTG
>Ga0316205_10005659_pt1 | contig 10255 bp, 2 predicted proteins | sample 3monthpyrite_MG_FD_204941 | JGI IMG/M metagenome (GOLD analysis project Ga0316205, IMG submission 204941) | Microbial mat bacterial communities from mineral coupon in-situ incubated in ocean water Damariscotta River, Maine, United States -... | ecosystem: Environmental > Aquatic > Marine >...
GCGATCGATCAATGTCCCAATACACCGGCGGGTGCAACGGTCAATGCCAATGGTTGCTCTACTTCACAACTTGATTCCGATAGTGACGGTGTTTCCGACGCGAACGATCAGTGTCCGAGCACACCAGACGGCGAATCGGTCGATGCGAACGGTTGCTCTACGTCTCAACTTGATTCCGATAATGACGGTGTGTCCGACGCGATAGACCAATGTCCAAATACACCGGCCGGTGAAACGGTTAACGCGAATGGTTGCTCTACGTCCCAACTCGATTCCGACAATGATGGCGTGTCGGATGCGCTCGATCAGTGTTCAAATACACCGGCCGATGCAACAGTCGATGTCAATGGTTGCTCCACCTCTCAACTTGATTCCGATAATGACGGTGTTCCTGATGCGATTGATCAATGTCCAAATACACCAGCGGGCGTAACGGTTAACGCGAATGGTTGCGCTGGATCACAATTGGATGATGATAGCGATGGCGTTTCTAATGATCTCGACCAATGCCCGAACACACCGGCCGGTGAAACGGTTAATGCCAATGGTTGCCCACCTTCCCAACTTGATACTGACAATGACGGAGTAACTGATGATTTAGATCAATGTCCAAATACGCCAGCCAACGAAGTCGCAAATATAACTGGTTGTTCACCTTCTCAAACAGCTGGTCCTTTTAAGAGTTCACCCATTCCGCAAACTGGCTCGGATATTGTCTATTTTGCTTCGGATGATGCTGATTTGAGTTGGGGAACCACAAGAAGTTATACCCGAAACAATGGTAACGAAACGGTTACCGACAATACTAATAACCTGATATGGCAGGATGATCTTGACGCTCAATCTTCAAAGATGAACTGGTTTGATGCCGGTGCTTATTGCGCGGCATCCACCAGTGCCGGGATTACAGATTGGCGCTTACCGAGCCCGCTTGAATTACTCTATTTACTGGATTTTAATACTTCGATAATTCGTACGCAGGCAAAAATAGACAATGCTTTCGTCAATGTAGGTATTGCACAATACTGGACAGATGAACGGCGTCTGGCTTTCTCAAATAATAGCGGCAATATAGATTACGCGATTTCTGTAGGCTTTTTAATGAGTGAAATAGTTGTTGATCCAAACAATGAATTAACTCAAACCTCGCTCAATGTTCGTTGTGTCAGTGGCAATGAACAATTTGCGCCAAGTTTGAGTAATTTGGGGCGATTTGCTGAAAACCTAAACGTCGTTTTTGATATTAACAACAAGTTAATGTGGCAAGAAAATAGCGAAGTAGGGAGTGATCCGAAAACTCTAACACAAGCAATCAGTTATTGCGACCAGCTCACCTTAGACGGTTCAACGGACTGGCGACTCCCCAACATTAATGAATTTCATACCATAAGTAGTTATGACGCCTCTGAAAGAAATCGTTTGTTTGCGGTTCGCGGTGATATGTGGACTTCTACCGCCGTAAATATCGGTGCAACTAATTTGAGGGCTTACCGTGTGGGTTGGGTGGGTTTTGGCTTTGTCTATCAAGATTTGCAGGATGTTACTGGTGAGTATCATTTCCCTCGTTGCGTGCGAGATTATAGCGAGCCTGTAGCTGTTAGTGGGGGAAGCCGGACTATATCTGTCGGTGATCCGCTAGTGCTCGATGCGAGCCAAAGTTACGATCCAGATGGTGGCGCAATCGTATTCTATCGCTGGTTTGATGCAGGGAGTTTAATAAGCACGGAAATGATAGCCAGTAATGAAGCCCTTGGCATTGGCGTACATCAAATGGAATTGGTTGTCACCGATAATAACAGCATCTCAGGCTCACAATTTTTTACACTGACGGTTGTGGCTCAAGCGAATGTTGCGCCGGTTGCTACTTCCAATACGGTTAGTGTCAATGAGGACGAGTTTATTGATATTACACTTCAGGCGAGTGATTCCAATGGCGATGTTTTGAGTTATCAATTTGTGGATTTGCCCACCAACGGTAACGTGGTCCTGGTTGGTCAAAACAGCGCAAAGTATACGCCTAATGCTGATTATTTTGGTACTGATAGTTTTACCTTTAAGGCGAATGATGGGGTAGTTGATTCGAATATTGCGACGGTGACCGTTAATGTCCAATCTGTTAACGGAGGCGCACCATTTGCTGATGCAGGGGGCGATCAAAGGGTAACTCTTGGCGATTCAGTTACATTGGATGGCTCCCAAAGTACCGACGACGAGTTAATCACTTTCTATGAATGGAGTGAAAATGGTGTCGTACTGAGTAATGATGTTAGTTTTGTATTAAATAATTTGGCGGTAGGTAGCCATACCATTACTTTGCAGGTGTTTGATCAGGAAGGGTTGAATTCAACCGATACGCTGGCGATTGAAGTGATGTATGAACTTTCTCAGTGTATAGGAGTGGATCCAATCAACGACTTGGGATTCGATGATAAGGTTCCCACGGAAGATATTGCCTGGATCGGGGCAAATTATGTGGATGTCGAAGAAATCGAATTAGCGTTTAATAACGCCCGTTTTATCGATGAAGCCGTGTTTAAATATTTCAATATGCCCGATCAGTTAACCTGGGATTCCTGGACCAATCAGCAGCAAGGTTTGTATCTCATCAATAGCGAACGCCAAGCTCGAAACCTTACACCGTTAGCCGGCGCTGATCCAGACGTCATATCGGTTGTAATGGATTATGCCGAATTTATCCGAAGTAATAACGAGGTTATTTCACACACTCGTTCAAGTGATGGAGCCAGCCCAACTGACAGGCTCGATGAAAACGCCCAGTTAGTTGGCAACTATTCTGGTTCTTACGAAAATCTTGCCGCCATGTACGAACCCACATCAGTAACTAAGGCTACTGTACAAGCCATATATTTTTGGTTATATGTCGACAAAAATCCACTTTCAGGGGCTAGTTGGGGTCATCGATTAATTATCCTGGGAACAACGTATACGGATAGTAGTGGGGATGAATTTGAAGAGGGGGTGCTAGGTTTTGGCGTTGCAACAGGTGATTATGATCCTAACGGTAATAGCATTAATGGTCAGGGGGCGGTGGTAGTCATTAATGCAATCGGTCCAAATGCTGGTTGGGATCACTCCACAGCAGAAACCGTTGATATCAGCGACGCTCAACGATGTAACAATAGTATTGAGTTATTCGTCGACGAGACCCTAATAGATACAACGGAGCTTGTCGCACTGACCATCAGTCCAACTAATATCACCTTGAATCCCGGAGATAGCCAGGCTCTACAAGTCTTCGGTATTTATGCTGATAATCGTCAAGAGGATTTTACTTCAGCGGTTAGTTTTGTTTCTGATTCCCGTTCCGTTGTTTCGGTTAATTCCGGTATTGTTACCGGTGAAAATATTGGCACAGTAACCCTGTTTAGTCGGCTCAATGGGATCGATTCTAACCGCATCAAAGTGAGCGTTGGTGCAGAGACTAATACCGATAATTTGCAGGGCACAATCGCAGAGCAATATCTGCCCTATATTCCCGGAAATGCAACCGTCGATCGTTATGATCCTTTGTCATTCAGTGTGTTCAATGGATTGGTATCAGACCGTGATGGGCAGCCACTTTCTGGCGTTAGTATCGCTTTTCACAACGCACCCGAATACGGTAGTGTAGTGACCGATAGCGAAGGAAAATTCGTCTTAGCTGGAGGGGCGGGTCACCGTACCCTTGTTTATACGAAAGAAGGCTATTTAACAATTCAACGATCGACCATAGCTGCCAGTAGTGCATGGTCAACCCTACCTGATGTCATCATGCTAGCCCATGATACTAAAATGACTTCGATTGATTTAACTTCAGCTGAGCCACAAGTGCATCAATCAACTATTATCACCGACGCATTTGGCTCCCGCTCGACCACTTTGATTTTTGATGAGATTAATTCGGTAACGGTAACCTCAAAAGACGGTGTTGCTCGCACGTTGAGTGATTTTCTTGTGAGAGCAACTGAAAATGAATTTCCTCAGTCCATGCCAGCTGACTTACCAAAAGAGTCCAATTTTACCTATTGTTCCGCGCTAGAAATTGTCGGAGTCGGCGATCAGGAATCAGTTTTATTTGATAATCCGGTGGTGATGTATGTGGATAATTTCCTTAATTTTCCAGTGGGCGAAATTGTACCTATTGGTTATTTCACCGGAAAAATTACTGAGTGGGAAGCCTCTGAGAATGGCATTGTGGTTAAGTTGCTAGATGCTAGTGGTGATGGCCTTGTTGATGGTATAGATTATACCGGTGACGATATTGCAGATGATATTGATGGCGATGGCAGTACTACAGATGAAATTGCTGGAATTGAGAATTATAGTCCGGATGCTCTTTATTGGCGTGGCAGTTTTGATCATTTTACCTGGTATGATTTTAATTGGGGATGGGCAACTCCCATTGAAGCACTTGAACTCTTTCCTGAAACTAACCCAGAAGATCCAAAAGAGGAAGATTGTGTAAATACTAATTCATATGTTAAGCCAAAATCTTTGACCTTCCATGAAGATATTGAGATAACTGGTACAAATTTAACCTTACATTATTCCAGTCAACGAACGCAGGACTATCAACATAAAATCAGTGTCAATGTAAGCGGTGACTCAGTTGAACCAGAGGTGACCGAAATGATCGCCGTGTTAGAAATCGGTGGCAATCGTTTCGAGCAAACTTTTTCTCCGGCGATTTATCAAGATGCTGAATTTATCTGGGACGGTACTGATCCTAGTGGCCAAGTGATTAATGGCGCGGTTCGCGGAAAAATCAGTATTGGTTATCGATATAACTCAGGATATTTAAGTGCTGGCAATGTGGCAACTTCTGGTCAACCGTTGGATAGTTTTGCGACCGCCTGGGCACAAATAGGGAGTGGGACAACTGGTGTCTCAGGGCGGGATGACGAGATTACTTGGAGTACAAGCAGTCTGACAATTATGAACGCGCCAGAAAGCCATATCGCCAACGGTTGGTCAATTTCCAATCATCACCTTAATACCGGATTTGATGTTATTTACCGAGGCGATGGTGAAGCTGAGGAAGTGAAACCAGCCAGTTTAGTTTTGAAAACCGGCATTACTCGAACTATTTATGACGGAGATGATGGCTTTTATCAAAAAGGCGGCAGTGAAATCAGTTACAACATTAGTGACCAAGGTATATTGAACGATGAAGTCACCAAACTTCAATGGCAGTATCCAACAGGTGATTTTGAGTTATTTTCCACCAAAGCGGAGGCCACTAATTATTGTGCGGCACTTGTTTTAGGTAATGACAATACTCAACTATGGCGTTTACCGACTTTTAAAGAATTATCTTATACCATTGATAAATCAAATGGTGAACATAATTTCTTTATTTATCAACTGGGTGCCACTAACTACTGGAGCCAACAGATAATCGATGATGGGACCGACCGACTCGTTGGGTGTGTCAAAGGCGAAACTCTGGATGATCGTTTTGCCGCCAATCTGGTAAGAAACGATACCGATAATGTCGTTATCGATGAAGAAAACGGTTTGATGTGGCAGGATGTCGCTGAAAATAGCAGTGAAACATACACCTGGACAGAAAGTATCGACTACTGTGAAGCACTCGATCATGCCAGTTTTAGCGATTGGCGATTACCCAATATCAATGAATTGATAGTCGCGCTACCTAACACTGTTTTTACCTTCCAAACAGTGTTACCCGATGATCAAGGCCCCTGGTTTCCTGGCGTGAGTTTCAGGAAACCTTATTGGGCTTCAACGCCCGATGCCATTAATGACAGTGCTGCCTGGAGTATTGAAAGTGAAGCTTTGGGGACTGGTTATACCCAAGATGAATTATTTTACGCTCGTTGTGTTCGCAATGATTTGACTCGTTCACGAAGCCCTTATGTTTTTGATCAGGATGGCAAGCACATCAAAACCATTGATTTGGATAGCGGGATCACTTTGACTACGTTTGCTTATGATGATCAAGATCAACTGACCAGTATTAGTGATCGCTTTAACAATACCATCACCATCAATCGAGACGCACAAGGCAAAGCCACTGCCATTGTTTCACCGGACGGTTATGTCACTCAATTAACTGTCGATGCGAATAATAATTTGACTCGCGCTGAATACGATGATGTCACCGGTTATGACTTTGTTTACATGGGTGCCTTAATGACCGATGAAACAGATCCTAATGGTAATTTGTTTGTTAAAACCTATGACGCCGAGGGACGTATTATCAATACCACGGATCCCGAACAAGGTGTTTGGCAATTCTTTAATATTAAAGATGAAGTGAACAGGATCATGACTTATGGATTTACCACGTCTGAAAATAATCGTTATGAAACAGCTGAGTCATCATTGGTAAATGGTGATGCCCGTTTAATCACAACGGCACAAGATGGCAGTATTACAGATGTTGTCAGGCAGGCGGATGATTTAAAAGAGACCTTAACATCTTCCGATATTGTCGTGGTGATTGATAAAGTGCTGGATCCAAAAACCAAATTGGAAATCCCGCAAACCATCACCACGACTTTACCGAGTGGATTACAGAACGTGACCACCATTAGCAAGAATTATGCTGAAAACGGGGCTGATAGTTCACAGCTAACGATTAGTTCGACCAACAATGGTCAAACCAATACTTTTGCCGAGAACTTTAAAACGGGCGTACGGATATTTACTTCTGCTGAAGGACGAACCACAACCTTCAATTTTGACCCCTTAACACGTCTGCTGCAAAGTCAACAACTCACAGGTTTTAACGATGTGAATTATTTATACGGTCCAAGAGGTCGATTAACTTCCAGTACAACTGGTGATCGAGTGAGCTCTTTTGCTTATGATGATCCGATCAGTAAAGGCAATATCACCTCCATTACCGATGCAGAAAATCGGGTGACTTCCTTTGAATATGATTTGTTAGGCCGGCTAACCAAAACCATCTATTCTGATGGCAGAGAGTTAGAGCAAAGTTTTGACGGTAACGGAAATTTAATCAGTCTCACTCCTCCAGGTCAACCCGCACACATCTTTAATTACAACAGTGTGGATAAGGAAACGCAGTACACGCCGCCGGATGTAACAGGTGTTGTCACTCCGTCCACAACTTATGACTACGATCGTGACAGAAAATTAACTAAAATTACTCGTCCTGATAATCAGGAGTTGATTTTTAACTACCAGATAAATACCGATCAACTGACTAGCCTGGTTATTCCTACAGGAACTTTCACATTCGATTACGACAGCAACCAGGAATTGACCAGCATAACCGCTCCCGGAGGTGAAAGCTTAACCTTCACATTAGATGGTGCGCTGCAAACCAAAGCAGTGTGGGCGGGTGATGTGGCAGGTGATGTTGAAGCCGTGCTCGACAATCAATTCCAAATTGTCGAACAAAAAGTGAACGGAGCTAATTCCGTATTATTAGGTTATGACAATGATAATCTACTCACAAGTGCCAGTTCATTGACGATTGATCGTGATGTGAATAATGGTTTAATTAGCGGGACAACTCTTTCAAACATCAATACCAACCAAAGCTATAACGGTTATGCTGAAATGCTTAACTACAACGCGACCTATAATAGCACCGAACTTTTTAATGTGGATTACACCCATGACAAACTTGGCCGCATCACTCAACAAATTGAAACAATTGAGGGTGTTACCCGAACGCTGGACTATGCTTACGATTTGACCGGGCGATTGATTCAGGTTAAAACCGATGGCGTTGAAACCGAAAGTTATGCCTACGATAGCAACGGAAACCGGACCCATATTAATGGCGTACTAACAGCTACCTATGACGCTCAAGATAGATTGTTAACTCATGGTGATTTTATCTATACTTATACCGACAATGGAGAGTTATTAACTAAAACCGATACAACCAATAGTGATGTCACTAGTTACGTTTACGACGTGCTTGGAAATCTGATCGAAGTTAACTTGCCAGAAGGAACAAAAATTGAGTACATTATCGATGGGCTCAATCGCCGAGTGGGTAAAAAGGTTAACGGTGTAAAAACAAAAGGATGGCTTTATCAAGATCAATTAAATCCCGTTGCTGAGTTAGATGGCAACAATAATATTACTGCACGATTTGTCTATGCCGATAAACTCAACGTACCGAGTTTTATGGAAAAAAATGGTCAAACTTACCGGATAATTTCTGATCATTTAGGTAGCCCAAGACTCGTCGTCAATACAACAACTGGTGTTGTGGTTCAGCGAATTGACTTTGATACTTGGGGAAATGTTGCACAAGATAGTAATTCGGAGTTTCAGCCTTTTGGTTTTGCAGGGGGGCTTTATGAAGGGCAAACTGGATTTACTAGGTTTGGTGCTAGGGACTATGATGGAGCTATTGGAAGGTGGACCAGTAAGGACCCTATAAGTTTTAGTGGTGGGGATTCCAATATTTATGGGTATGTATTTAATGACCCAATCAATCTTATTGATCCGAATGGTAAACTTGTGTTCAATATAATCAGCGGTGTAGTAGGAGCGATAATAGGAGGTGTAAGTGCCTACCTGGATGGTGGCTCTATTAGCGATGTAATCGGTGGTACAATTTCAGGAGCTCTTGGCGGGCTATCAGGAGGTTTTTTGGCTACGTTGCTCGTGGGAGGGGCAAAAGCAATATATGCAAATGGCAGTGACGCGACGCTTAATGGGGCTCTCCTGAACGCCGCACTGAAAGCTTTAAATCTAAAAGGAAAAATTCCAGGCCTTGACCAAAATAATATTGAAAAAATTGTCAAGGAGGCTATATCTAAACTCTTAAATGGAAAATTGAAAGACTTTATTAAATACGTTGACTGTAAAGTGGCGGCTGCAACTGGAGCTCGTTCTGCGTTATGAATACAAGATTTCGTTTTACTCAGAATGTTGAATCTATTTATGAAATTATTGGAGACTTTTATTATTTATGAACAAGAATAAAAATATTCAATTAGCTCTTGGACTATTTCTTTTTCTTACCGGAGTTAACTCTTTAATTAGTGGCGAGACCACTGGTTTTGGGTTGGTCTCGCAGAAAACGAGGCCAATTACACCCGGAGATAACCCCATTGAATTCTTTTTGATGGTCGCCTTTGAATTGATTTGTGGGTTATGGCTTTTGAGACATGGACTCTTTGGAAAGAAAGACTAGCTTTTTGTTCGTTCCGGTTTCTGAATGCGAAAACTTGATTGCTTTTTAAGAAAAAAAGCAACAAAACATAAATAACTAAAATATTGTTATTCTTTTTTAGCTTACAGGCAATGGGATATAACTCGTTATCCACAAAATTTAAATGAGAAACTAAATGATTCAATACAAAAAGAATTTCAAGTCCATGTTTTTTCTGTTCTTTTTAGGTTTTGCTTCTCTTGACATAGCCGCAAAAGTTTACACCTGCAAAGATAGATCAGGGAAAACCAAATTTCAAGACTCGCCGTGCTCAAGTGGCGATAATACACTGTCTTCTAAAATTCTCAATAGCAGAATGAAGAGCAATACCGGAAATGGTGATATAAAAATGACCAAAGCCATGTGTGAAAAAGGCATCGAAAACGTCTATAAATATGTTATGCAGGAGATAATAATCCAGTTAAAGGAAGTGGAAAAGGCCGAAGTTCGAGCAAAAGGTATGCAAGAATGCATGAAAGGAAGTACTGTAGAGCATTATCAGTCTGTTTTATGCTTGAGCGTTGCAACTAGCGCAAGTGCAATTGTCGAATGTGGATGATGTAGCGGGCCACTTTGACGTCGTACAATTTGCCAAATTATCTATCATAGGATTTGGCTACTTTACGATGCTTTTGCCACACTCCTATCAGAAATCGAAGGGGTCAGAGTCATGTCAACCCAAAGCTAAAATGTCCTCTTTTCTCCAAAGTTAAAATGTCCCCTTAGGCTGCCGGCCTTTCAGTATTCTTATAGGAGCGTTTCCAAGGGTGGTCCATGTTAACGCCAGCCTAAACCCGCCACTATTTGCCGCAGAATTCAAAAATCCCTAATTTAGGCCATTTTATCCGTATTTTTCAATAAAACACAAAAAAGCCTTCAAGAAAGCTTAAGTTTGCCCAATAAAGGTGAATTAGAGTGGCAGAATTGGTATAACTGTAGCCGTCCACTTTGGCGTCGCACAATTTACCAAATTATTGGTCATAAGATTTCGCAATTTTATGATGGATTTGCCACGCTCGCGTCATAACTATTTTTTACTTTACCAAATTAAAATCGAACGTTTTACCAAACAGCGTCATAAGATTT
>Ga0316205_10005660_pt1 | contig 10252 bp, 10 predicted proteins | sample 3monthpyrite_MG_FD_204941 | JGI IMG/M metagenome (GOLD analysis project Ga0316205, IMG submission 204941) | Microbial mat bacterial communities from mineral coupon in-situ incubated in ocean water Damariscotta River, Maine, United States -... | ecosystem: Environmental > Aquatic > Marine >...
CGAGCCACACCAGGAGACCCATCTCGACGGAAGGATCGACAGCATCTCGTCCGCGCGCAACGCCCCGAGAGCGGCGCTGTCCAATCGGATTCGGCGGGCACGCTTCAGGCTGGTCGCCCTCGACAGCGACAACCACACAGTCGTCGAGGATCGGGTCCTGCCCCTCCCCGACGACCTGGGTGCCGTAGGGCTGATGCCATCCGGCCAAGAGCTGATGTGGGTCGAGACCAACAAGAATCGATCTCCCGGCTCCCGGGAGATCACCTGGGACGAGACCATCTGGCTCGGGACCCTGGACGGCGAGAAAGTCCGTCCCATGGTGCGTATGCAGTCGGTCGAGACCTCCATGGCTGGAATGACGGCCGATCACCTCACCCAGTATGTGTTTCAGGAGCTTCCCGGGCGCCGAGGGAGGCTCGTCGCGGTCCGGCTGGACCAGCCCGGTGAACCCGAACACCTCGCCGACCTCGCACCGCAGCTCTGGTCCAGCATCTGGGTGGCCCCCGATGGTGAGCGGGTGTCGCTCACCGATGAAGACGGCCGAATGTACGTGCTGCCCTTGGACGCCCCGATCACGCAGCTTCCTCCCAACCCGGGCACCACCGGGTGGAGCACCCTGGGCTGGAATCACGATGAGAGCGGGGTCCTCGGGCTCCACGAGGACGGAAGGCTGGTCGTGTTCGACGCGGAGACCCTCAAACCCACACCTCTCGCCGAGAACGTGGTCGATGCCGCCGCCGTCCCAGGGGGCCAGTACATCCTTCAGCGCGAGCATTCCATGCTGTGGCTATCGCCCGAGACCGGTGAGGAGTGGCCCATCATCGACATGCCCACGGAGGGCTTCGTTTTCGAGCCCACGCCAGATGGTTCCTCCCTCCTGGTCACCGACGTGCGCGTCTCCTACCTCACCTGGGTCGCAGACTTCAAACGGGACTGACGATCAGCAGTCCCGAACCAATCTAAACCCGATGGAGTCGGAGACCGTGCCACGACGCAGCAACCGACGCACGGAGATCTCGCTGCGTCGAGCGTCATCCAGCCAGGCTCCACCGCGGGCCACCACGGTGTTTGGCGAGGCGCTGACACACCAGTCCGCGATATTGCCCGCCATGCCGCGAACTCCGTAGACACTCTCGTCCAGGGTGTCCCCATGTACGGACATCGGGCGAGGCCCATCCGACAAGCTGTCCCGGAACCTGCCCCAGGCCGAATCTGCATGGGGTCCCCAGACAAAGCGCCGGCCGTCCACTCCACCCGCCGCTTTCTCCCACTCGACCTCGAGAGGCAGGCGCCAATCCCGGCCATCGATCTCGGAGAACCACCGGGCATAGGCCTCGGCCGCTTCCACCGGGACACTATGCACGGGGGTGTTGGGGGGGCCGGGCTCGACCTCTGGCGCCCAGTCGGGATGTGCTTCGAGGAACCGACCATAGCCATCCCAGGTGACCGGATCCCGAGCCATGACGAAGCCATCGCACCACTGCCAGCGCTGTGCTGCGCGCCGAGTCGCATAGAACCCAGCAGAGATCAAGCACTCCCACGGTCGGATGCTTCCGAGCTCCGGGATTCTCACGATATCGTCGCCGTGGTCGGCCTTGCGGGGTGGCCAGATGCCCCGCCTCTTGAGGAAGACCGGCAACACCACCCGCTCAGCGGTTCCATCGCCCAAGACCAGAAGATAGGAACCGAAGGGAATAGAATGGCCCAGGACAGGACTCATCCCGAGCTCGGTTCGCCGGGTCGGGAGCAGCCGCCGAGCGACCGGCTCGAGCCGTACCAGCTCGACCCGGACCGGTGTGTCGGTGCGCAGGGTGAGCGAACCATCGCCCTCGAGGTATCGGGAGTACCGACCCTGATCATCGTGGAAGCGGAGTGTGTGACCGACCCGAGCGGCCTCTCGAAGATGCCCTGCCGCTTCCAGACGCATATGACTATCGCGAAGCGTCTGGGTGAGTAGATCGCCGGCGCGGTCATGCTCCGGAACATGGGACTTGGCGCCCAGAAGCAGATCGAGGGCGTGTTGTTCCGCGAGGTCTCCCTCGAGATCGGCTGCCTCGGCGTGGTCCTCGAGCGCCCACACGACCTCCTTCTCCGCGAGGTCGTCATGGGGTGCCTGTGTCTCTTTGCGAAGCGCCGCGTCCTGACGTAGCAGCACGGACCGCTTCCGGGATTGAGCGACCTGTTCCAGCATGACCTCGGCCTCATCGACGAGATCGTCTGCCTTGTTCCAGGCGACCTCGCGCTGCCTCGAGCCCTCGAGCCACTCTTCGAGATCGCGCGCCATCTCCGTCGCTGTGGGATAGCGATCGACGGGATCCCAGGCGAGCGCTCTCCGACAGACGGCTGCGAGTCCGCGGGGCACGCGCAGTGGTCCCCGCACGGCCCGCCTGCGCCGCTTCTTCAGAGCCATCAGCAGCTCGAAGTTGGACTTGCCCTTGAATGGAGTCCGTCCACACAGGGCCGCATAGAGGACTGCCCCGAGTGCAAACACATCACTTGGGGGCCCATGCAAGCCATCCTCGAAGTTCTCAGGCGAGACATAGCCCGGGGTTCCGAGCAGCCCATCGGTGAGGTCCTGAGCCCGCACGATATCGGTGAGGCCTGTGTTGGGGCGCTCCATCCGATCCGGGCCTTCCTCACCGAGGACCTTGGCGATGCCCCAATCCAACACGACCACCTCGCCATGGGGTCCGACCATCACATTGTCCGGCTTGAGATCGCGGTGCACCACATCCCGACCATGGGCGAACCCGACCGCATCCGCTGCCACCCGAAGCGCATCGATGACCCGACGAAGCGTGACCGGTCTGCCATGCACCTCACGCTGCCGGAACCGCGCTCCGATCAGCGCACGAAGCGTCACTCCCTCGACGATCGGCATCACGAAGGTGAGCTTGCCGTTGAGCAGGCCCGCGTCGAGCACGGTCATGATGTTGGGGTGGGTGAGCCGCGAGGTGAGGAGGATCTCACGAGAGAAGCGATCCTCGAGATCGGTGCACTGCTTGAGCGCCACCTCTCTTCCGAGCACCCGGTCCTGGGCCCGCAGGACCACCGCCATGCCGCCGGAGCCGAGCTCCTCGAGCACCTCGTAGCGATCGGCGAATCTGCGGTCGGCGAATTCCTTCATCGCTCGAGAGCATACAGGCAACCGGATCGCGTACCCCAGAAATACAACGAGCCTCGGTGTGGTCAACGTTCCGCTACGGCCCAGGTCCATGGGTGGGGGTGCATTGACCCGTGCGCGGTTCGAAGACTATCACCGAGGCCCGGAGAAACAGTGTGCGACCACCGCTTCCCACCATCGTTGAGGGTGCTTGTAGTGTAGGGCGTCGGCCCCAAGTGGCCAATCGGCTTGTTGACCGATGAACTCATGTTCAGCGATTCCTGCAGATCGAACGGAGCATTCACACCCTGTCCAGCCTAGACCGCATAAACCCAGAACATCGGGAGGCTGCTTGACCTACAACTACGCGAATTTCCCCATGAATATGGACGCCGATCTCTTCTCCGCGTTCAGGGACGGAGCCCCCAGAGCGGGAAGTCGCGCACCTCGAACGGAGCTTCAGGCTCTAGACGGAACCCTGGTGAAGCTCAAGGATCTGTGGAAGATCGGCCCCCTGGTGGTCGAGTTCGGCAGCTTCACTTGACCTTATTGTGGACTGGCGGCGCCGGTCCTCGACGAGCTCGCGACGAGCTGGAACCCTCTCGGAGTCCAGAGCATCTTCATCTACACCCGTGAAGCCCATCCCGGCGACCACTGGCCCCACCACCGCAGCATCGAAGAGAAGCTCGATCGGGCACGAGCAGCGGTCGACCGATGGGGCCTCACCCGGCCCATGTTCGTCGACGATATCGAGGGAACGACCCACCGCGCCTACGGCTGTCTGCCCAATATGGTCTGGGTGATCGATACGCGCGGACGGATCTCGTACCGGGCAGACTGGACCGATGCACGCACGGTCGACCGGGCCGTGGAGCAACTGGTCTGGGAAGAAGAGCAGCGGCGCAACGGAGCGACTCTCGCGCCCTTCGAGTGTGACTGGGCACCGCGGCGAGTCCGAAATCGCAAGGACTTCGTCCATGGACTCCTCGACTCTGGTCCGCGCGCCTTCGAAGAGTTCCTCGCGGCAGCACGGGCGAGCAAGTGGCCCCGGTCGGCGATTCAGGAGCTGCTGGATGGGCTCCCCACCGAGGACTAGGCGATCTCCGCGAATGCGAGCACATGCCCGTCGGGATCGAGCACATACCCAACCCGATGTCCCCAGCTGCGCTCCGCTACAGCAGAGAGCTCGACACCACCTGCCGCGATCGCCCTTCCATGCGCTGCGCTCGCATCCGCCACGACAAGATAGAGCTCTGCTCGCGCTCCTGCGCGTCCCGCCACCGGATCGGGAAGTGCCGGTCCGATGAGGCGGGAGATTCCCGCCTCGGGCATCAGTCCGAGCACACAGCCCGGCCGAAGCTCGAACTCCGTCATTCCCGGCACATCCAAGCGGGCGGCCGAGTCCAGTGCGATCCGGTAGAAGTCCGTACTACGGCTCTGATCGCGGACATAGAGGATGAGATGTGCGGCTTGCAACCGTATTCCCTCAGGGACTCAAGACCTCTCGGACCTTCTCCAGGAGCTCCTTCGGCATGTACGGCTTACCGAGAAAGTATACGTCTGAACCGGCTAGATCGACCACATCAGAGGTATAGCCCGAGATGAATATCACCCGGAGTCCGGGACGCTCTGCTGTCAGCTGGCTGGAGAGTTCCTGCCCACTGAGCTCGGGCATGTTGATGTCGGTGAGCAACATGGCGATGGGGCCATCATGGTCTCGGGCGAGCTCCAGGGCGTTCTGGCCATTCGTGGCGACGAGTAGATCGTAGCCACCGCGCCGCAGGATCCGCTCGGTGATGAGCCGGACACCCGCGTCGTCCTCTACGAACAGAATCGTTGGCTTGGGCTCCGCTTGGGGGTTGCGCTGTCCCTCGCTGTCGATCACCGTGGTCCTCCCTCGTCCTGCCTCCGCAGACTACAGCGAATCGACCACCGCAGTCGAGCGATTCACAAGTCGTGGAAAAGGCTCCGCTACCGGGAACGCCTCTTCTTCTTCTTCCGGCGCTTTCGCTTTGCCGGCTCGGACGGCGATGCCGAGGGCTCGGGAGCGGACTCCTCTGGCGTCTCAGCATCATCGCTCCTGCCGCGAATGATCTTGAACACCCGGCCTGACACACCGATGAACACCACGCCGGCCGCCACCGCTGCGAGGGTGCCCGTCCATCCCGAGAACCGATCCGCGATCGTCGGAAGCGGCTCTATACCCAGATACAGAGCGATATATGCGACAACCGACATCCACCCGAGGTACATACCCCAAGCGATGGCTTCGACGGCCATAGAGTCGTCCAGGTCGGGCTCGCTCATACCGGGCTCTAACCCATCCACCGCACCCGGGGATCTCACGACGGGAAGCTCTCGGTGACGGTGTACACTACCCCATGGGGGGAATGGATTGAGCCAGCACGGACGCCTGCATCAGCAGCTACGCCTCGGGCCCGAAGAAGACGCGGCGGAGTTTCTGCAACAGGTCCTCACCACGGTGCCCGCATTCATCACCCGCATCGACTCCGACCTGCGCATCCGCTACGTCAATCAGGTTCTTCCAGGCTACACCCACGCCGACACGATCGGCATGGATGCCTTGGAATTCGTAGCTCCCGAGGAGCGGGAAGTCGCTCGCGGGTGCTTCCTCGAGGTGCTGCGTACCGGTATGCCGTCGATGTACAGCGTGCGCGGCATCGGTCCCCACGAGACGACCGCGCACTACGACAACCTGGTCACCGCAGTGCAGGATCTGGATGGGACACGCGGCCTGTGCGTGGTCACCATGGACGTGACGGACAAGCAGCACGCCATCGAGGAGGTCGAGCGCAGCGAACAGACTCTCCGAGTCATGGTCGAGGCCAGCGCAGTCGCTCTATGGGACTGGGATCTAGTGACCGGGGTCGTGCACTGGGACGAACGAATGCAGGCGCTGATGGGCTCGAAGACCCCTGCGGATCTCACCACCTATGTCGACGACTTCGTCCATCCGGATGACCGCGAGCGGGCCACCGCAGCCGCTGCCGAGGCCATCTCTGGTGGGGAGTGGGACAGCTCCCCTCACCGAATCATCCGACCTTCTGACGGAGAAATCCGCTGGGTCCGCTCCTCTGGAAAGGTCATGATGGAGGGCGGGGTCCCGGTTCGAATCATCGGAGGAACGGTCGATCACACCAGGCTACACGCCACCGAAGTACAGCTTCGCCAGGCCCAGAAGATGGAAGCCATCGGCGGGCTCGCCGCCGGCGTTGCACACAACTTCAACAATGTCCTCACGGTCATCCTGCCCGCGCTCGAGCTGTTGCAAGCGGTCACACCCGAGTCCCATATGCCCCTGGTCGATGAGGCCAAGCGGTCCGCATCCCGGGCCGCAGAGATGGTGCGCCATCTACTGAGATGCTCGGGCCGGAGTCAGCCCCAGACAACCCAGGTGCACGATCTGAGAGGTCTGGTCGATGAAGTCGTGGCCATGTGTCAGCGGACCTTCGACCATCGCATCGACCTGCAAGCCACCACCGAGCCCGATCTCCGGGTAAAGTCCGATCTGGCCGATATCCAGCAGGTGCTGTTGAACATCCTGCTCAATGCGCGGGATGCAGTCCTCAAGGACACGAATATTTCACCGAAGATTTCGGTGCGGGCGTACCGAGAATCGGATCGCGTGTTCATTCGAGTCGAGGACAACGGGCCCGGCATCCCAGCCGACCTACAAGACCGGCTATTTCAGCCCTTCGTCACCACCAAAGCGAGCGTGGGAACGGGCCTGGGATTGGCGATCGCGAGCACCATCGTCCGGGAGTATGGCGGCGTACTCGTCTGCGAGTCGCAACTCGGAGAAGGGGCTATTTTCACGGTCGAGATCCCCTGCTCCACCTGACGCGCGGACTACCCCAATGCCGCGTCAGCCTGTGCCTGCCGATCCGGCGACACCGCGACGACGAGCGGAACCGCCACGGTGAAGCGGCTGCCCACTCCCAGGGTCGACTCCACGCCGATATCGCCCCCCATGGCTCGGGCAAGCCGCCTGGATATCGATAGCCCCAGACCCGTCCCGCCGTGCCGCATGCCAGCAGATTTCCCCTGGGAAAACGGTACGAATAGCTGTTCCAGCATATCATCACGGATACCCGGGCCCGTGTCCGAGACAGCGATGAAAAGCTGGCCGTCGCCGAAGGAGACATCCAGAGACACCTTCCCGCGATGGGTAAATTTCAGGGCATTTCCAAGGAGGTTCAACACGATCTGCCGGAGTCGCACCGCATCCCCGATGACCCCCTGTGGGACCGAAGCCGGGACCGACCAATCCACCGAGTTCTCATGGACCCGTGCGAGCTCGAGCGCCACATCCCGAAGCTCCGCGAACATCCCCAGCAGGTGGAACGGTTCATCTCGAAGCTCGACCGAGCCCGCTTCGATCTTGGACATGTCGAGCACATCGTTGACCAGGGAGAGCAGGTGTCGGCCAGAGGTGGCAATCCGGTCGACATCCTCGACATCCAGCTCCTCCGGGGCATCGAGAATGAGCTCACTGTAGCCGATGATTGCATTGAGTGGCGTTCGAAGTTCGTGACTCATGCTGGCCATGAACTCGCTCTTGGCGGCGTTGGCACGGTCCGCCTCCTGGCGCCTCTCGGTCAGGCGTCGGTTCGCGCCGATCAGATCCTCCAGGGAGGCAATCGATGCCGCCTCGTTGGCCGCCAGCTGTGCGGTCACCCGAGAGAGCAACACGGTCATACCGACCAACAACAGCTCGGGAAAGATGGCCAGGTTGAGCCGCTCCGCCTGGCCGAGATCGACTTGGCATACCGCGACCAGCCAAGCGACCGCCGTGATGGGCCCCCATCGCCAGGAACCGCCGGGGGCAGTCAGCGTTCCGATCACGGCCCCGACGCAGAGCGCCAAGAGCGTCATGGGAACGGCGACCGCAGGTTCACCGACTCCGATCATGAACACGTTGGCGCTGACCCAAAGCAACGCGCCCAGCTGGGGCGCCAGGGAGAGGTGGTCTCTCGCGATAGCAAGACAGCCCAGAAGAGCGATACAGGTCAACCCGAGACACGCGATCACCGCCATAGGCATGGGGGTCGAGGACCACCATGATGCCACCACCAGTGCGACCGAGCCGACCCCAGTGATCATGGCCATCACCACAAGCGGCACGACCCCCAGCACGATCTTCAGGCGTCGGGAGTCCGCTCGGGCCCGCTCCAGTCGGTCCGAGAACGGCTCCTCAGTAAGCGGTGTCAGGGGAGTAGGGCCCATGGCTCCTCATCGGCAATCCCCGGGCTGGCTAAAGCCAGGACTCGAAGCATTTCAGGGTACCTGGGGGTCGAGACGCACGACCACACCCGATTCGGTGGACTCGACCGCTAGCGTCCACTTCGGATGGGTTGAGTACAGAGCCTCGCCATCTCGGGTGCTCGTCCAGCTCCCGTTCAAGCATTGCTGCGTTCGCTGGGCCACGACCGAGAGTTCGCCAGGCCGCTCCCAGCGGGCGGCTCGCCCCTGACCGATCGCGGTGCTTAGATCTGCGCACCAGCGGTCCACGACTGGCGGCGGCGGTACAGCTTCTGCAGGTGGTTGCACCGCCCCAGCGGGCCGGGGTCGACGCGACTCCGGCGCTTCGGTGTGGAACTCGATGCGCTGGTTTTGGCCTCTCCCCGCAGCAGTCATGTTGTCGGAGATGGGATGGGACTCCCCGTAGCCCACCGCAGTCACCCGCTCGGCTGCCACACCCGCCGCGATCAGCGCAGCGCGGATGGCATCCGCCCGGCCCTGACTCACCCGCAGGTTGTAGCTGCCCGAACCGCGAGAGTCCGTGTGCGCCTCGATCTGTAGGGTCATCGTGGGGTCTCTGCGGATCGCACACAGGATCGAATCGATCGCCGATTGGGAATCGACCAGGTCCGTCGTCGAAGGAGCGAACTGGATCTTCGACTCCAGAATCAGCTGGCCATCCTGATGAGTCGCGCACGGGTCTGCCATCGCCAGCGAGAAGAGAGTGATGAGCATCCAGCCTCCGCTGCCACTGTACACCGGGAATATCCGCTCCCCGGACGGACGCCGACAGCCCACACCTCGCTCATCGAGCTCGGGCTATCCCACAGTCCCGACTGGTCCATGATTCACGACAAGTCCAGTATGCGACATCGCCCGCATGGGGTTCGTGCGGTCACTTGACCTCGTGACCGATGATCACCCTGACATCTCCGCGTTCTGCCAGAGCCCGTAGGGCATTCAGGCTGGCGCGATTCGCCTCGCCATCCGCGGTGTAGGTACCGGGCGGCACGCCGTGGTCCCAGCCGAACCAGGTGTGCGATGTGTCCCCGGTCATCAGCACCGGACCTTCGGTCGTGCGCGCGAGGTAGGCCAGGCTGCCCACGGTGTGGCCCGGACTGTGCAGGGCGTACAGCGTGCCATCTCCGATCAAGTCCACCGCGGCCAGGCCCTCGATGCTCGGTGCGTCCTCGAAGCGCAGCTCCAACACCGTGTGGCCCTCGAAGGCGGCACCCGTGGTGCCACGGGTCACCAGGTTCTGCATCGAGCGCGGGGTGAACTCATCGGGGCCGATGTAGACGGGGGTACCGACCGGTACATCGGGCAGTCCCAGGATGTGGTCGAGGTGCGCGTGGGTCAGCAGTACACCAGCGAGAGGTGCGGTCTGTTTCGATAGGATCGATCCCAGGGAGTGCACGGGCTCGATGTCGCTCACCAACCCCTTCACCAGTCCTCGGGTAGGCCCCGCTTCCCCCCTGGCCATGGCATCCGAGACCCCGGTGTCGACGATGAACACGCCCTCTGTCGGATGGGTGAGGACCTGGACAGGAAGCACGATCGGTGTTTGAACATCCTCGAGTTCGGCCGCAGCGGGGTCGTCGAGGTCGAGCAGACCGCTCAACGGAACCGCCCATCGAGCCGAGACCACGGACTCCAGCACGATGGGGCCTGGTGTAAGCAGGGTGGCCATCTCGGGCTGCGCGGTGGGACGTTGAGTGGGCACGGTGGGGTGAGGGACGACGGTGCATGCCAGGATGCTGAGTAGAAACATGGAGACCTCCTACGCCATACGTGATCACTTAGGCCGCCTCCGGGGCTTCCGGGGCCGGACCCGATGCTTCCACATGGCCCTGCCAGCGGGATTTCGGCCCTTTGCATCGTCAAGGG
>Ga0316205_10005661_pt1 | contig 10250 bp, 9 predicted proteins | sample 3monthpyrite_MG_FD_204941 | JGI IMG/M metagenome (GOLD analysis project Ga0316205, IMG submission 204941) | Microbial mat bacterial communities from mineral coupon in-situ incubated in ocean water Damariscotta River, Maine, United States -... | ecosystem: Environmental > Aquatic > Marine >...
AGACGATGACCGGGCATACCACCCCATATTTAATGACGGTGCACATAAACTACGCCTGGTGGCGCAAAGTTCCTGCATTATTGCGCGCTTTGAAAAGCAGCTGTTTAATACCTTTATTGATCAGGAGTTAATTTCTGGTGAAGAACTCGAAACAGTTGAAATGAACGAAGTTGAAGGTAATCTGTTCAATGAAATAATGCATGGATTTAATATGGGTAATTTAAAATTACCCAGCTTGCCTGATATAGCAATAAAAGTAAGAAAAGCACTGGAAACCCCAAACGCAAGTGCAGATGATATGTCGCGCATTATTTCTGCTGACCCGGCAATGGTGACCCGTTTAATTCAAGTGGCAAACGGGCCATTAAACCGGGGTGTCGATCCCATTGCGAGTATTCAGGCTGCCATCGTTAGGTTAGGTATGCAAACCACTAAAGAGCTGGTGACCAGTTTTGCAATTAAGCAGTTATTTAAAAGCAAATCAAAAATGCTTAATCAGCGCATGCACGAACTTTATGATCACAGTGTTGACGTTGCGGCAATCAGTTTTGCAATATCAAAGCAAACTGGTAAATTATTGCCCGATCATATGTTACTGGCAGGTTTATTACATGAAATCGGTGTCATTCCTATATTAAGTTACATTGAAGATACTGGTTTAATAATTAGCGATGAGTCTGAGCTGGATAGTATTATTAAGAGCCTGAGAGGTGCAGTGGGTAGTATGGTTATTCGCCACTGGGGGTTGTCCAGTGATTTGTTTGCTGTAGTGGAAGAATTTGAAAACTGGCAACGCGATGAAAAAGGAGCAATAGATACCTGCGATATGATTATTATTGCGCAAATTTATCGCCGGTTAAAACATCATCAGATTGAAGGATTACCCAGAATAGACCAGGTTCCCGCATTTAAAAAACTCTACCCTGATAATCAGGATAAAGACTTTGCACAAAACGTTTTTCAGCAAGCGCACGATGAAATCGCGGCCATTATGCAGCTGTTAAAAATGTAAGGGTTTTTTGACTGTTTATATCCTCGATGGAGATAACTTGTTCCCATGCTACTGCGTGGGAATACATATCTTAATTTAAATACGCTATGCATTCCCACGGAGGACCGTGGGAACGAGAAAAACTCGTTTGATTGACATACTCGGGGAAAGGTCGCGTTTTTTGCGCCCTGTCCCCTGTGCCGATGCCATCAAGAGTTTTACGGAGTCAACTCGCTACTCTGTCAGCTATTGGTGGTATGGGTCAATGTGGTAATTCCAACCAGATGGGCAGAGCAAAGAACGACTCCGTAAAACTCTAGGTGGTTTCAAAACAGGGGACAGAGCGCCAAAAAGCGGCGGTTACTCTGCTTTAACTAAGTTATATAAAATTGTCAGTTCTATACAATTTACTTTTCCCCGATGGATATGAGCCTCAACAGGGCACTAACCGGTTTCAAGTCCGCGCCAAACAATCCTCTTGTAAAACAGTTAATTTACACCTATTATCTAGAAACAGCTTTAACTGAGATAATAAAAATGAATAACGTCAGTTTGTTAATTCCGAAACACCAGCATCCCACCTGGACACCTGAGCTTGATGAGATGGAAGCGCTTGCTTCTGATTTAGTAGAAATACCTTTACTAGGTTTCATTACTGCAGGCCAGCCAATAGAACGTATTGAAAACCATGATGTAGTCACAGTACCTGCCAATATGGTACGAAAAAACACCTATGCTTTAAAAGTGCAGGGTCATTCAATGATTGATGACAATATTCAGGATGGTGATGTCATTGTTGTTGAAAAACAGATGAATGCAGAAAATGGTCAGTCCGTTGTTGCTTTAATTAATAACGAACAAGTGACATTGAAAAAGTTTTTTATTGAAGCAGACGGTATTCGTTTGCAACCCGCTAACCCTGATATGGAACCAATCATTTTAAAGAATGAAGAAGTTCAGGTGTTGGGAATTGTATCAGGCGTAATTCGTAGTTTTTAACACCCTGTTAAGGTGTATCTCCATCGGGGAAAAGTAAATTGTATAGAACTGACAATTTTATATAACTTAGTTAAAGCAGAGTAACCGCCGCTTTTTGGCGCTCTGCCCATCTGGTTGGAATTACCACATTGACCCATACCACCAAGAGCTGACAGAGTAGCGCATACCACCAAGAGCTGACAGAGTAGCGAGTTGACTCCGTAAAACTCTTGATGGCATCACCACAGGGGACAGGGCGCAAAAAACGCGACCTTTCCCCGAGTATGTCAATCAAACGAGTTTTTTCTCGTTCCCACGGTCCTCCGTGGGAATGCATAATTAAGTAAAACTCTTAAACAGTTCACCAATTGCCTTTGATAAAACTTCTGAACGATCAGGTGATTTAACGGCTTTTAAAATACTCTCCTGCATACCCGGTATATTGATTAAATCGACTATTACCAGATTAAAAAATTCCTGACCTTCACTGCAGTTAGCCAGTGCTTCTAGAAAAAGGTTAATGATGTCCGGGTTTTTAAGTGTCAGCCAGCAGCGTCCGGAAACAGAAGCAAGCACTTCAGGGTGTGAACCCGTTTCAGTGCTTAACACTTTATTTAATGCTTGCTCTAACAGCGACTGGTCTGCTGAATGGGATAAAGCGCGAATGCCCAGAGAAATAAAATTAGCATCCGGTTTTTCATTATCCAGTTCTTTATTAATTACATTAACAATCGCCTGGGAAATATTTGAATCTATTTTTTCATGCTCAAGGCATTGTGCTAAAGCTTCAAAAGGCTGTACGGGAATTTGTTCAATAGCTGTCGCTATCAGTGCTGCATTATTTTCTTCATCCAGTCTTGTTGCTATATCGGCAATGCCCTGAAAACCAACAAATGACCACTGATCAAAACCCGGTTTGCCCGCAAAGTAATCTTTAGAGTGTTCATAATAACTTGATGCCGGCTGGTTTAATAATTTGGCCGCTTTTGCATGAAAGCTAGCCATATGTTCCTGCTTTGGTTTGAAGCCATAGGGGTTTGACTCATCTTGTTGAGGTGACTCATCTCCCTCTTTATTAATCAGGCGCACGACAAAGTCATCTCGAATGCCCGATGTGAGTTTACCTGCGGCATCTAGAGGGAAGCGTAAAAACCAGATAACCAGCTCAGATTTTTTGTCTTCTGTCCAAACAAGAAAGCCTAACCAGGCCTGTTGTTGTAATGGAAGTGGGTAAGGGGTTTCACCCTGCTCAAAACTAAGAAAATCAGCTTCATCGATTTCTTCTATTCGACGTCCCATATCGAAAATTTTAAATTGTGTACCAGCCTGATTTAGAAAATCAATTATGCCGTTTACCTGAGTCATTATTTACCCTCTACCTGAAGTTGTAACTCGCCGGATATTAATTGAAGGAAGCTTTTTCCATCTAAAAACTGTTCAATCACCTGACCTGCGTGGGCATAACGCCAGCCCTGCATTAATGGAATGTCGGTTTTACCCTGAAGTAAAGACTCCAGGTCTTTACGAGAAGCCAGGTTTAGCGGGGTAATTCGGTGTTCTTGTGCTTTTAATTTTAATAAAGCCATGAGTGCGTCCACTAAAGCTTCTTCGCGCATATTTAATTTGTGGCGTTTTATATGTTTGGGCCAGTGTTCCTGTGTCATGCGAAGCGTATTTTTCATACGCTGTAATAATTGCTCTGCATCCTCATTACTCAACCTTGTTTTATTTAACGAGCGTAGAGTTTTGATTTTTTCAACATTATCAGGTTTTAAACGAGCAATATCTATTAAGGCGTCATCAGGAACGATGCGTCGTCTCGGCCTGTTTCGCTTTTGTGCAATCTCTTCCCGCCAGGCTGCCAGTGCCTGTAAAATTGCGAGTTGTAGACCGCGCAGCTTCTGGTTACCCTTAACTTTTTTCCATATATTACTGGTGTCTACCTTATATTTTGCCGGCATACAGAGTTCAGAGAAGTCACCCTGAAGCCACTCAAGACGGTTGAGAGATTTAAGCTGATCTATCATTTTAGGGTAAGCTTTGGCCAGATAATAAACGTCACTGGCGGCATAGAGTAACTGGTCTTTATTTAGTGGTCGCTTTAACCAGTCGGTACGTGACTGAGATTTATCAATATCAATATTGAGTTCTTTTTTAATTAAGGCCGCGTAACCTATCTGGTCACCATAACCTAATAACCCTGCCGCTATCTGGGTATCAAACATCGGAGATGGCAGTGTTTTGAACAGGTGGTTGAAAATTTCAAGATCCTGCCCACTGGCATGTAAAACCTTAGTTACACTTGAGTTTGTTAAAAGTGAAAGAAAGGGTCTGAAATTCGTAATATTCAGAGGATCAATGCAGCAGGTGCTTGCACCGTCTGAAATCTGAATAAGTGCCAGTTCGGGATAATAAGTTGTTTCTCGGTGAAATTCGGTATCAATGCAAATGACTTTGCTCAGACGAATTGTGTCACAGTAAAGCGCCAGAGCTTCGTTGGTGTCAATATAAACAATATCCATGGATCGCTTACTTGTTAGTTAAAAACAGGCTATATTGTACAGATAAACAAAATAATAATTTAAATTTTAATGATGCAACTCCCTAAATTTATAAGTACTCAATCCACGCTAGTAGGGTTTGCAGCTGTAATCGTGCTTTGTGCCGTTATTGTAGGTACTTTGCTTGTTCAGGTAGATACCTGGAGTAAAGCTGCTTTTGACCTGGTAAAAAATAATACTGAGCAGGTGCGCCTGGTTATGACCATGCGTGATGCTGTGCAAAAACGAGAGTTGCTGATTCAGCGCATGATTAACATGAAAGAAGTGTTTGATCGTGATCGGGAAGCCGTCGATTTTCATCATCTGTCAGGTGTATATGCTCATGCCCGTGAAGAGTTGCTGAAGACGACTGTTGATGAAATGCTACTCAAAAATATGAGTAAGCTTGATGACTCTGTCGCTTATATTCAGCCGTACCATGACAATCTGGTAGAAGCTATCGTTTTTGGTGGTTATAAAAATGAAGACCTGAATGCCATTATTCAGGAAGGGCGAACAGCCAGTGCAAATGTTTTATTTTTATTAGACAAAATTGTTGATAGTCAGTTAGAAACGCATAAAAAGGTTGAGGCGAAGTATGATCAGTCGCGACAAATGACACTGCTGATTATTGCCCTGATATTTGCGATTATTGCGGTTGTGGTTGTGATTGCATTGCGTACATCGGGCCGGCAGTTTAGTCGGGTCTCCCGCATGACGATTGTTGATGATGTTTCGGGCACCTATAATCGCCGTTATTTTGATATGGTTCTAGAAGAAGAGTGGAAACGCAGTATGCGTGAATATACACCGATTAGTTTACTGATGGTGGATATCGATTACTTCAAAGCTTATAACGATACTTTCGGGCACCAAATGGGTGACACGTGTTTGTTTACGGTCGGTAAACTATTGTCTGGTCAGTTAAAACGTACAGCCGATTTTACTGCCCGTTATGGAGGAGAAGAGTTTGCTATTGTTTTACCGAATACGACTGTTGAGCACGCTCGTTTATTAGCTGAGCGATTAAGACGTTCGGTTGAGGTGGCCAGAATAAAAGCGGGTAATGAAGAGGTTAGTCCCTGGGTGACAGTCAGTATTGGTGTGGCAACCACGACAGCTGAATATGACCAGCCCAGTGCAACCCTGGTTAAGGCTGCTGACAATTGCCTTTATGAAAGCAAGCGCGCAGGGCGTAACCGTGTGACGGATAAAATGCTTGAATCTTTAAGTTAGCTAAAAATAAATTATTTTTAGCTAACTTTTTTCTACGACCGATTATCTATATCCGGTTTATCTACTAGGGCTTTTTCGGTTCCAGTAATTCAATTTGATAACCATCCGGATCTTCAACAAAAGCAATAATCGTTGTACCGGCATTCATTGGTCCCGCCTCACGTAGTATTTTTCCACCCTGTTGTTTTATTTTCTCAACCGCCGCATAAACATCGTCCACCTCCAGTGCAATATGGCCGTAACCTGTGCCTAAATCATAACTGTCAGTATCCCAGTTGTGGGTTAGTTCTAAGGCAGAATTACTGGCTTCATCGCCATAACCTAGAAATGCCAGTGTAAATTTGCCTTCAGGGTAGTCTTTTTGACGGAGTAATTGCATATTAAATATCTGTGTATAAAATTTAATCGATTCTTCTAAATTTCCTACACGAAGCATAGTGTGTAAAATGCGCATTAAAGTGCCCTTTATTAAGCCTGAATTTTAATGGCGTTAGTATATCCCAATACAAATTAGGATGAGTAAGTAATGTTAGATACAGATATTAATGATTTAAGCAAAGAATATGAAAAAATTGTAGAAGCCTTAACCCTAAGTCTCAAGTCTTCAGGCACAGCAGAATCTGAGCAGGTTTTAAAAATGATAGAAGCATTACGTCAGAATATACAAATCATGTTGCGCCTTTCATCTGATGTCGATAATAAAAACCAGCCAGATATTGGTGAAGATGAAGTTACAAAAATTGGTGATTACGCTTTAAATTTACTGGATGAAATTTCCATTAGCTGTGCATCAAGAGGTATGCAGGATCAAATGCTTGAGTTGCATCGTTTATCCTTGCCTATCATTCTCTGGTTAAAAAAACATAACGGAAAAGTTATAAAACTTGATATCATCGTAAATGCTATCGCCAGTTATGCCAATACAATCAAAGACAATAAACAACTTGAAGTATTAAGTGATGTTATAAAAAACATTATTGAAGTAACTGATTTGTCGATTAAGAAAGATCTTGAAGCCACTAACCCAATGCGTCCCTGGCGTATACTGAATCTTAACTGGGGTATAGTCGCTACCCGTACCCATAATCCGCAAATAATGCAGGCAGTATTTGATCAGTTAATAAAAAATATACCGGCAGATAGTCAGCAGTTTTTCAATGAAGGTATGCAGCAGATGGACATAGTAGGTTACCCGGAGCCGGTGCGTGAAGTTATGCAGAAATATGCCGGTGGTTTTGGTGTGCACGGAGTCCGTCACTAATTCGCGACTTTAATGGCTATAGGCATTAAATAATATAGAAATATTTACTGCAACGATAGCAAATATTGTTTTAAAGTTTTACTACTGAAAGAATATTGTTATCCAGGTCGGTGCCAGTCAAATGTAGGCGTCGACCTGGAAATAATATCACTAAAGTTCTAGTGTTGGTTAGCGATGACTGGATGGTTAAGGTTTAGAAAATCAACCAGAATATTACCTGTTTCAGTTAATAAGGGTGTAGGTCCTTCCTTCTTTTTGAACTCATCTTCAGCTATAGTTTCTTCTTCGCTGTCATCGATTTTATTATCGAGTTCTTCAAGACTTGTGATTAAAGGCATATTCAAAGCTTTGCGTCGATCGTTTTCCAGTTTTATCTGAACGTCTTCAAGTTCTTTTTTCTCCTGACGACGTTTGTCTTCATTCAGCGAAATTTCTTTTTGCTGACGACGTTTTTCAATTAAGTTATTGGTTTCAGTTAAGTGTATGAAATCAGGATCTTTACTGATTCGTTTATTATGCAAAGCTTCTAATTTAGGTAATTTTAAAGAAAAATCATCATAGGTATTAAAGTTAGCCGCCTTAATTTTATCCCATGGAAGCGCCGCTTCTAATGAGCTTTCACCCACCTCAGTTACGTTATAAAGAGAAGGCAAAGCAATGTCCGGAATTACACCGCGGTTTTGTGTGCTGCCGCCTGTAATACGGTAAAATTTTTGCTGAGTTAGCGTTATCTGGCCACTAGATAAAGGTAACATTGCCTGCACTGTGCCTTTACCGTATGTCTGCGTACCAACAATAATACCCCGATGATAATCCTGAATTGCGCCGGCAAAAATTTCTGATGCAGATGCGCTAATTCGGTTAACTAAAACCGCCAGTGGGCCGGTATAACTAACGTTGTCATCTTTGTCATTAGATACATAAATGCGACCGCTTGTATCTTTTACCTGAACGGTAGGTCCCGATTTAATAAACAAACCGATTAAAGTATTTACTTCATGTAAAGATCCGCCACCGTTATCACGTAAATCGATAATGATGCCATCTACCTTGTCAGCTTTAAGTTCGGTTAATAGTTTTTTAACATCACGTGTTGTGCTTTTGTAATTAGGGTCACCTTTATTAGCGGCTTCAAAATCAATATAAAATTTCGGAATATCTATAACACCTAAGCGATATTTTTTACCGTAATTATTCATTTCAATGATTTTCTTACTGGCATCCTGCTCATCCAGTCTAACTTTGTCACGGGTAATAGAAATGACTTTCGTTTTGGATGTATCAACCGCATTAGCTTTTAAAATAGCTAAACGCACAATGGTATCTTTTTTACCGCGAATTAAATCCACAACATCATCAAGACGCCAGCCGATTACATCAACAATTTCACCATTGGCACCCTGGCCAACACCGGTGATTCTGTCGTTGGCTTTTAACTCACCGGCTTTATCGGCAGGCCCTGCGGGAATCAAACGAGTCACTTTGGTGTAGTCATCATCTGATTGCAACATCGCGCCGATGCCCTGCAAAGACAGGCGCATACGAATGTTAAAATTTTCTGTGCCACGCGGAGAAAAATATTGAGTGTGCGGGTCATAACTTAAAGTTAATGCATTCATATAAACACGATATGCATCTTCAGCGTTATTTTGCTGTATTCTTTTTAACTGGCTGTTGTAACGTTTGCTTAAAAGCTCCGCTATTTTGTCGTTTTCTTTGCCTGAAAGTTTTAAGTTCAACGCGCTGTTAGTCAGGCGCTTATGCCAAAGTTTATCAAGCTCTTCTGTGCTTTGCGGCCACGCATGATTTTCACGATCTATATAAATTGTTGCGTCGCTTTTAAAATCCAGTTTTTCAACACCCTGTTTAATAGTAGTCAAAAGATACTCAAGTCTTTCGGCTACACGTTGCTGATAACGATTGAAAATTACAAATGCAGGGTCTACTTTGCGAGCACGAAAGGCATCATCCAAACGATAGCGATATTTTTCAAACTCATCAATATCGGCCTGAATAAAATAACTGCGATTTCCATCCAGCTCTTTTATGTATCGACTGTAGACAACTGAAGAAAGATTATTATCAAGGCGAATCTGTGTTCGCTGATAATGCTGCTGCGCCAAACGATTAACAATTTCCGCCGTCGTGCGGTTATGCTCATCAAGCGGTTTTAAGGTTTCAAGCGCGGTGCCTGTTTTAGCATTGGCTGTTGATAAACCTAATATGAATAACAGGCCAATGGCTTTAAACTGTGCCTTAATAGGGTTTTTAATATAAAACTTCATATAAATCAATAATTTAGTAGTTGAAAGGTGGCTTGTGCTTAAGTGTAGACAAAATATAGAGTGTCCAGGGTGTCGATTATATCAAACTCCGCAAACGTTCGCCTTGATCGATGGCTACGCACTGTTTAAGATGCCTCAGAAATACAATAAGTTCAATCAAAAAGGTCTCAAAATGCGTAGTACTAACAAGTTTTTTGCTGTTCTGGCAGCTACTTTACTCTCAGTTAGCCAAATATCGCCGGTAATTGCTGAAAAAAACCAGCCTTTACTGGATAAGAACAAATTTTCTATCGGTGCGGGTCTATCATTAAATTCAGTTAGTGGCCCTGCTGATGATGAAGTAGGGTTTCAGTTTTTCGGCGCTTATAACCTGACACAGGTGAACTTAATGGAAGGGGTTTACAGTTCTGTTGAATTCGGTGTTATGGATTATGGGTTTAATAATGACAGCACAGGTATCTGGGGCACTTATGTTATCGATGGCGGCATTAATGGTCGCTTTGGCTGGTTGGCTCGTCTTGGTCTGGATATTGGCGATGATGATGGTGTAATGCTGGGCGTGGGTGCTGACTTTGCGGTAAGCAAAAAACTGGATATGCGCCTGGAATATGTTATTCGTGATGAAATTGATTCATTACAGTTTAATGTGCTTTACAACCTGTAGGCATGCAGTTTATAAATTGGGCAGCAGCGCATGCTGTCCGATTTTGATACAGGTTTTTATCTGCAAGCAGGGCTTTAGTTAAGCCCTGTTTTTATTTCTGAGTAATTAATATATCTAAAGAGTCTGCTTTTGTTGCAGGGCTTAATCAATAATTAAATCGACGGTTTCCACTTTATCATTTTGATAGAAATATCCCCGCATATCTAAAACACCTTTGGTGCTCAGAGAAATAATAATATTCAGCGCGTCTTTATAAGCGGCATCATCTAAGTCTTTCTTTGAGGGAATCGCTTCA
>Ga0316205_10005664_pt1 | contig 10244 bp, 9 predicted proteins | sample 3monthpyrite_MG_FD_204941 | JGI IMG/M metagenome (GOLD analysis project Ga0316205, IMG submission 204941) | Microbial mat bacterial communities from mineral coupon in-situ incubated in ocean water Damariscotta River, Maine, United States -... | ecosystem: Environmental > Aquatic > Marine >...
TCCTTCGCCACATTTTTTCTCGGCTTTTTTGTCGCCACATTTACCTTCACCGCATTTTTTCTCGGCTTTTTTGTCGCCACATTTACCTTCACCACATTTGTGATCGGCTTTTTTGTCGCCACATTTACCTTCACCACATTTACCTTCACCACATTTGTGATCGGCTTTTTTGTCGCCACATTTGCCTTCACCGCATTTTTTCTCAGCTTTTTTGTCGCCACATTTTCCTTCGCCACATTTTTTCTCGGCTTTTTTGTCGCCACATTTACCTTCACCGCATTTCTTTTTTTCACCCTTGACTAGTTGGGCAGAATTGTCGATATCATTTTGAGCAAATGGACTGGTAGAGCTTTGCGCGATAGTTGCAAAACCAAAAATTGCAAAAATCATTGCAGCAAATGTTAGTAAAGATATCTTAGATTTTGATTGATTAATCATGAGTGTTTCCTCTTTGTTTTAAATAAATTATATATTATTAGTATAATATGATGTCTATATTGACATATTGTCATTTAAAAATCTTCTCAAAATTGCCAATTTCATTAAAAAATCAATATTATTCTAACTTACAACAGAATGACCCAAATAAAATATTTTTATTACATAATTATCATTTAATTTCATAAATTAGATTAAAATGATGCAGATTAACCCAAACCAAAATATATTTAATTTTTATGACAGCTATAAAAGAAGCTTTAAAGTTACTGGGAAACAGTGACAAATTACCCAAAGGAATGATTTCAGATGTGATGAATCAAATAATGGATGGAAAGGCAACTCCTGCACAAATTGGTGCGTTATTAATGGCATCAAGAATTAATGGTGATTCAGTACAAACCATTACCGAAGCCGCTCAGGTGATGCGTGATCGCGCCATAAAGGTGAAAACTAACGGAGACTTTGTGGTAGACACTTGTGGTACAGGAGGAGATGGTGTGGGGCTATTTAATGTATCAACTGGTTCTGCTATTATAGCAGCAGCAGCGGGGTGTTGTGTTGCTAAACATGGGAATCGATCGGTATCAAGTACTACTGGTTCTGCAGATGTGTTAGAAACAGCAGGTGTTAATTTGTCATTAAGTGTCTCTGAAGTTGAGCAATGTATTGATAAATGTAAAATCGGTTTTTTGTTTGCACCGGCCCATCATGCAGCAACTAAATATGCTGTTGCTCCAAGAAAAGAATTAGGGCTAAGAACGTTTTTTAATCTACTTGGCCCATTAACTAATCCGGCCGAAGCACCCAATCAAGTAATGGGCGTATTTGCTAAAAGCTGGATGAAAAAAACAGCTAAGGTATTGAAGAAACTAGGATCGCGACATGTTATGGTTGTTCATTCAAAAGATGGTATGGATGAAATTTCTCTATCTGCACCCACAAATGTTGTTGAATTGAAAAACGGTAAGATCAAGAAATATACGATTAAGCCAGAAGATTTTGGAATAAAAACACAGTGCGTAAATGGCTTGGTGGTAACAGATTCTCAACAAAGTTTAGACTTAATTAATTCTGCTTTTACTAAAGGAAAGGGAATAGCCGCTGACATTTTGGCACTTAATGCTGGTGCAGCAATTTATGTTTCTGGAAAAACCAAAGATTTAAAACATGGCGTTAAAATAGCTCAATCCGTTTTAAAATCAGGTGCGGCCAAAGAAAAATTTAACCAATTGATAAATTTCACAAGAGATTTTTAATATGTCAGATATATTAAGTAAAATACTAGAAACAAAAAAACATGAAGTTATTGAAGGCAGTAAGAATTTAAGCATTTCACAATTCAAAAAAATAATTGATGGTATGCCTGCTTGTAGAGGGTTCTACAGTGCTATTAAATCCAAGCTTGACTCAAACAATTCAGCGGTCATAGCAGAAGTTAAGAAAGCATCACCATCTAAAGGTGTTATATGTGAAAACTTTAACCCACAAAAAGCAGCAGAATCTTACCAAAAAGCAGGAGCGGCTTGTTTGTCTGTGCTAACAGACGTTGAATATTTTCAAGGACATAACGATTATTTAATTCAAGCAAGGGAGTCTGTTAATATCCCTGTTTTGCGGAAAGATTTTATTATTGATGAATGGCAAGTCTACCAGTCCAGAGTTCTGGGAGCTGATTGTATTTTATTGATTGTGGCCGCATTAGCAGACCCAAAACTGTATGAATTAACCCTGTTGGCACAAGAACTAGGTATGGATGTTTTAATGGAGGTGCATGATCACAGCGAATTATTACGGGCTTTGAATACTCCAGCAAAACTGATTGGAATCAATAATCGTAATTTAAAAACCTTTGTGACATCTTTAGATACTTCAGTCAATATTTCAAAAGAAGTTCCCTCTGATAGAATAGTAATCAGTGAAAGTGGTATCCACAGTGCAGATGACATTTCCCTATTACAAGATAATGGTATTAATGCATTTTTAATTGGCGAAGCGTTTATGCGTCGTGATAATCCTGGTAAAGAACTCAAAAGGATGTTTATGTCTTGAAACAAAAAATAGACACATTCAAGCGCTTTACAAAAGAAGTTATTCACCAATTTGTGGTAAATGAAACCTCTCTTTCTGCGTCTTCATTGGCATATACTTCACTACTGTCATTGGTTCCCTTTATGGCAGTAATGGTGACAGTATTTTCTGTCTTCCCCATGTTCGAAGATGTCAGTACGCAAATTCAAGATTTTATTTTTTCTAATTTTGTGCCCACTTCAGGGGAAGTGCTTCAAGAATATATTGCTGGATTTGTCGACAAGTCAAGAAATTTAAATGTGACTATGCCCCTTTTTGTTTTTGTCACTTCAATCATGATGATGTATACCATGGAAAAAGCTTTAAATAGAATTTGGGACACGAAACCTTCTGGTAATATATTGAAAAAAGTCATCATGTACTGGACGGTTCTAACAATGGGACCATTATTGGTACTTGGTGGTTTGGCACTGACCTCTTATATGTTTGCCTACTCAGGCTTTGCTGGAATTAAAGTTTATTTATTAAAAGTTTTACCGATCATGTCATCAATGATTGGCTTTTTTCTGATTTATTTGATTGTTCCGAATAGAAAAGTCAATTGGAAATCGGCTTTGATAGGAGCATTGATTGCAGCATTATTATTTGAACTAGCTAAACGTGGCTTTGCCTGGTATGTTGTCACATTTCCAAGTATGACAAAAATCTATGGCACGCTTGCCACCATCCCTATATTTTTAATTTGGGTATTTTTATCTTGGAATATTATCTTACTGGGTGGAACAATTGCAGCCACATTAGAGACATCACGCTGGAGAGGCCATGTTCAAGAATATTCAGACAGTCATGGATTTTTAGTGGTAGTAGACATATTATATCGACTTTATAATGCCAGTAAAAAGGGCAGAACCATTCCATTAACTGAAATATTTAATGAGTTGGATACAGTGCCCGATAATGAAATCAGCAAACAGTTAGAATGGCTTGAAGACAATAATTTATTACAAGTCAACCAAGACGGCGATTATGTTTTATTAAGAGACCTTGACAGTATTAGTATTGGCAACCTTTATACTATGGGACGATTCAGTTTACCTGCAACAACAGCTAAAAATTTTGAATTTTTTGAACCATTTATCAAAAACGTCTGGTCTAAGATATTTCCTGACATGAAATGTTCAGTGAAAAGTATTTTTAAACAATTAGAGAAAGAAAATGAAAGTTAGTTTAGTTATAGTTTTAGTGACATTGTTAAGTGCCTGCAATGACAAAGATCCTGTTGCGAAAACAGAGTCAAATAATGAAATTGTTACAGAAGAAAGTAATTTACCCAATGAAACTGTTGCCAACACAAAAGAAGATGAAAAAGCAGTGGATTTTAGTTATAAAGACTTAGATGATAAGGATGTCAAGTTATCAGACTTTAGAGGCAAATGGGTTGTGGTTAATTTTTGGGCAACCTGGTGTCCGCCATGCCGCAAAGAAATCCCTGATTTTTTAAAGTTCAGATCTGAATATTCAGACAGTGTAGAAATATTAGGAATTAACAATGAAGATGCAGATAAAGAGGTGATAAAGGCTTTTGTTGATGACTATGAAGTCAATTATCCAATATTATTGGCAGATGTTTATAATCCAACTGAGTTCGACAGACAAAACACAATGGGTTTGCCCACAACAGTCATCTTTAATCCTAAAGGTGAACAAGTCAGCAAAAGAGTAGGTCCAATGCACTATGAAGATTTGGTTGCAGCCATCTCAGCAGAACCAAACAATTCATCTGACAATGTAAAACCCAAAATTGTTGAAGCTGAATAAGAAAAACCGAGTGATGTCTTTTTGGGGGCAAACCTACATCACTCGTAAAAACACTCACATTTTTAAGGAGAAAGTCTGATTATCTTTAGTTAAAGTTAAAATTAACCAAACTAAAATTTTGATAATAACTTATTGTTTATTCAATTTATCTTCTTCTGCGATTTTTTTGGTAAAAAATCGATAAAACCACACAGCCATTCCTATAATAAAAAGGATTACACCAAAGCTTAATATACCAATAAAACTATCAAATATCCTTGAAAACAATTCCATATTAACTCCTGAATTCAAAATAGGTAATCATAATATATTATTAATTGCTAATATAAGTTGACACCTATCAAGATAATTATTTATTAATACAAAAACAAGCGACATCATATGAGGGCAGTGACATCGCTTGTAAAAACGATTTCATTTTTAAGGAGATTGAAGTAAATAAAGTCAATTAACCTTAATGACATGAACACATGATATACCGATTGAAACGAATTAAATTGACATACATCAATTTTAGGGTTTTTTTAGTTTTTCAACCCGAATAACATTTGTGGTACCAGACATACCAAAAGGAACCCCAGCAGTAATAACGTATCTGTCATTAATTTCCGCTACTTTACAGTTATGTATGGTTTGTGCAGAAATATTCACCATGTCACTGGTACTATTTGCATCAGGGGATTGAACAGGATGTATGCCCCAGCTTAAGGCCAATTGTTGACAAGACCTTATCTTGGGAGAGATTGCAATAACGACAGTTTGTATTCTATTGCGAGCAACACGTAAAGCAGTGGCACCAGAGCTACTAAAGCAAACCATAACTTTTGCATTGATATTTGAGGCAATATCACAAGCAGCTGATGACACAGCATCAGGAGTATTTTCTTCTGTGTGCATTTGTCTTTCTATCATTCTTGAAATGTATTCATCGTCCTTTTCAACTGATTTTGCTATGGTACGCATGGTTGAAACAGCTTTTTCAGGATACTTTCCAACAGCTGTTTCTGCAGATAGCATAATGGCATCAGTCCCATCAAAAATGGCATTAGCAACATCACTGGCTTCGGCTCGAGTAGGGACAGGGCTATCGGTCATGGTCTCTAGCATTTGAGTCGCAGTTACCACGGGTTTACCAGCTTGTCTTGACTTTCGAATGAGTTTTTTCTGTAACATAGGTACTTCTTGAGGAGACAACTCAACACCCAAATCACCTCGAGCAACCATTATTCCATCAGCAGTTGCCAGTATTTCATCAAAATTAATAATAGCACTGGGCTTTTCAATTTTTGCCATTAACTTAGCATCAGAATTGTTTAAGTGCAGGTAATGTTTGGCCAAAAGTAAATCTTCATGTTTTCTCACAAAACTTAAAGCCACCCAATCTACCCCTAATGAGGCACCAAACTCTAAATCTTTAATGTCTTTTTTTGTTAAGGCGGCAACTGACAAATCAGCAGTTGGAATATTGATGCCTTTATTATTACTTAAAGTTCCACCGACCAATACTTTTGTATGTATTACTTTGTTTTCAATTGTGTTAACAACAACCTTTAACTTGCCATCATCAAACAACAACTCATCGCCAGCTTTAACATCTTTATATAAATTTTTATAACTGACAGAGACAATATTAACATTTCCTGGTTTTTCATCTGTTTCACAACTTAAACAGAAAGAGTGGCCTTGAATCAATTCGATTGATTCATTTTCAAATGTTCCAACTCGAATTTTAGGTCCCTGTAGATCCAATAAAATACCAACTATTCTTCCCAGCTCCTTTGCAGCACTGCGAATATTATCATGGTTTTTCTTGTGATCGGAGTGGGAGCCATGTGAGAAATTTAGCCGAAAGACATTGACCCCAGATTTAATAAGTTTTTTGATTATAGTTGGAGAGTTACTGGCAGGACCCAATGTTGCGACTATTTTTGTTTTGTTGTTTTTCACTTGTTTATAATTTTAATTATTAGTATGTGCAATATTTTAACCATTTTAAAAATCAAATGTTAAATAAATATGACATTTTGCAATATAGAGCCGCAGTATTTGTTTTGGTTCAGAAAAGTAATGATGTAAATTTAATAGCAAATAATCACTAAATCTTACCGCTAAGATAAAAATTTCAACCGCTGGTATTTTATCATATAGACAATACAGATTGGCTACTATAGCCTGTGTTGTACAGTTCGTGAATTTACAAGCAATATGAAAAAGTTAATAATCAAAGGCCTAATATTTTTAATAATCATGCCATCAATTTGCAAATCTCAGGCACCAACAGTGAGTGTGGTTGATATAGCCAATGGTTTTAATTCGCCCATTGGAGTTACTCATGCTGGAGATGGCAGCAATAGATTATTTGTTATAGAACAAGGAGGGACGATCAAAATAGTAGAGCCAGATGGTAACCACATAAAATCACCTTTTTTGAACATAAGTGCCCTAATTTCTAGCGGTGGTGAACAAGGTCTTTTGGGTTTGGTGTTTCATCCTGAATATGAAACCAATGGGTATTTTTATGTGAACTATACAGATCTTAATGGTGATACTGTTATTGATAGGTTCACAGTATCATCAGATGAAAACGTTGCAAGTATTGATTCTAGGTATCAAATATTAACTTTTGATCAACCTTATGGCAGCCATAATGGAGGAGACTTGCACTTTGGCCCAACTGATGGTTTTTTATACATCAGTACAGGTGATGGTGGAGAAGCTGGTGAAGCTCAAAATTTAAATTCACTATTGGGCAATATATTAAGAATTGATGTAAATGGAGATGATTTTCCTGAAGACAGTTCTAAGAATTATGCGATTCCAACCGACAATCCATATTTTGGTCAATCAGGAGCGGATGAAATTTGGGTATCAGGTCTAAGAAACCCTTGGCGTTTTTCATTTGATAGGCTAAATGGTGATCTCTACATAGGAGATGTCGGTGAAGATTTATTTGAAGAATTCAATTATCAGTCAAACACAAGTAATGGTGGAGAAAATTACGGTTGGCCGTGTTATGAAGGAACCAGTGAATATTTAACCAATGGCTGTGGCGACATCAGTGAATATACCTTCCCCTTTGATTTATTAGAACATGATTTAGTTGATTCCAATTATTGTACAGCAGTCGGTGGCTATGTATACAGGGGTCAAACATATCAATATTTAAATGGTTGGTATTTCTATACAGATTGGTGCGATGGTGAGTTCTTTGTAGCAAAACGTTTAGAAAATGGCACATGGGAATCTCACAGCTTAGGAACAATAGTTGGAGGCTTTGCTGTGACAGGTTTTGGAGAAAGTGAGACAGGTGAATTATACATAGTAGCTTGGACAGCATTATTAAGAATTGTAGGCGATGAAAACATATTTATGAATGGATTCGAAGCAGATAAATGAATAAAGAGGAAAAAGCAATGTTAAAGAGAGCAGAACACAGTGTTATAGCTTGTGAACACGTGAGTGCTAATATAAGACCCATTAAGATGATAGTTCACAACCATGATGAAACATGGGAATTTATGTGTGGAGAAATTGATCATTTTGATTCTAATGATTCAAAAGTCATTAAATTTAATCATTTAATAGAATCTGATCAATCAATATTATCCGTAAAAAAACTTCCAGTAGGTCATTTAGCAGAAAGAGAAAAAGTTGATTCAGATTGGGAATATTCTGAATTATAAAACTCTAATCATCATTTTGTTGGCACAGATTAGAAAGGAGTCATGCATTATGACAGCGCAGATATTTTTTCTTGAATAAGCTAAAGTAAATTGCTAAGATTTTGGTTTTATTAATTAGCAGAATAAAAATTTTAAATCAGTTTAAAAAGAAAAAAACACCTCCAATAATTATAGGTGGGGTAGGTGGCAGCGGCACCCGGCTCATTGCTCAAATATTGATGGATATAGGATATTATTTTGGCAATGAATTAAATGAATCCAATGATAATCTCTGGTATATGCTGTTATTTAAACGCGTAGGTGTTTTGCATTTATCTGATAAGGACTTTTCTGAAACACTTAATATTTTAGTCACGGCACTCAGTAAAAAAGGTTCACTGTCAAATAAACAAAAAAATACAGTTAACCAAATTGCAAAGATAGATAGAAATTTTTATAACAAAGATGGCTTTCAAAGATTGGCCAAATCATTAATTAATAATCATAACAATAAACACATTCAAAAATGGGGATGGAAAGAGCCCAATTCGCACATTGTAATCAAACAAATAAGAAAGTCGATTCCTGATATGAAATACATCCATGTAATAAGAAATGGATTAGATATGGCATTTAGCGACAACCAAAACCAGTTAAAACTATGGGGAAAATACTATATTGAAAGTGATATAAATACACCAAGAAATTCCTTGAAATTTTGGTGTGTTGTGCATAAAAAGTTATTGGAATATAGTCAATCAATGCAGGAAAATTTTTATTTACTTAATTTTGATGATTTTTGTGAAAATTCAAAACAAGGATTACAAAAACTAGAAGAATTTCTAAAAGTTAAATTAAAACCTGATCAAATACAACACATATTAAGCTTGGTTAATCCATTAAAATCAGTTGGTCGTTACAAAAGACATAACTTATCAATATTTGATAAAAAGGACATTGATTATGTTAAACAGTTGGGATTTGATACTCAATAATATTAAAAAATTTCAGGATAATCTGCTTTTAATTTTTCACCCAACTCTTTAGCACCATGAAGGGTAAAATGCCCTCCATCAAAATATAAAAACTTTTGGTTTTTCTCTGAAACAATCTGGCAATTATCAAATTTTTCACCACATTGAGATTTCATTAAATTAACAAAATATACATTTTCAACATCAATATTCTCTATTAAATTTTTAACTGCGTTATTGGTTTCAATTTTATGTGGTACCAGAAACTTTTTACTGTATTGATTAATGGACGCCATTCTCATGTGTGCGCTTACAATTTGAGGAACGGGTTTTTGATAGGTCATTTTGGGTCCAAAAACATAAATCGGAGCTTTTGTAACGGCTCTAATCTCTGCTAGTCGTTTGTTTAAATCTTCACCATTATATCTAGGCCAATTATCATGTAAATATACCGCATCCGCATCTTTAAAATGTTTTGACTCGAGGTAGAATGATAATTTTTGTTTGCAGTAATTATCAAATTTCTTTTTTAATGGCGTTCCAAAATTATAACAACGCGCGGATGTACTCAAAAGCGTAAAATCAAGAGTTGATCCGTTTTCTCTAAAAGAATAAAGTAAATCAACAGCATGAGAATTACCCATTAAAATCACTTTTTTATTGTTTTCTTCTCCCTCAAGTAAATGTTTATATTGCTTAGAAAAGTTTTTTCTAAAGCGAGATTTATTGACATTAATTTCTTCTTTAGAAAGTAAAAACTCTGCAGGCAGTCGCGAACTTAAACCTTCATTTTTCCATACATAATGTGACAAATATGACAGAGATACTGCAAACAAGAGTATGGTCATTAAAAACAGCTTTGAGGATTTATTTTCATTTGGTTCTGCGGATTTTTTGTATCTAAAAGGAGTTTCTATGAATCTCCACATAAGGAATCCAGCTAATACAGATGAAATCAATAATACAATTACTTCAATGGTGCTAATGTCTTCAAAAACCCAATATTTATAAAACACAAAAATAGGCCAATGAATTAAATAAACAGAATAAGATATAAGGCCCATTGATACAAAAAGTTTATTACTTAATACTACATGAACTCTTGAAGCACTACCAACAAATATTATCGCAGCAGCACCTAAGCAGGGCAATAAAGCAGAAACACCTGGGAATACTGTATCGCTAGAATAAGTCAAAGCAGGTATTACAATTAACAATATACCTGTAAGGAAAATCAGTTCATTTAAAATTGATTTGTTCAAGTTTTTCTTAGTAATAAATACACACAAAGCACCCAATGAAAATTCAAAAAAACGAAAGG
>Ga0316205_10005665_pt1 | contig 10243 bp, 11 predicted proteins | sample 3monthpyrite_MG_FD_204941 | JGI IMG/M metagenome (GOLD analysis project Ga0316205, IMG submission 204941) | Microbial mat bacterial communities from mineral coupon in-situ incubated in ocean water Damariscotta River, Maine, United States -... | ecosystem: Environmental > Aquatic > Marine >...
TTTTATCGTTATTTCTCATAACGTCCGCTATAATCAAGCGATAAATACCGGAACCATACGCGTGCCGGGTATTGAATGCATCGTCGACGGGGTCGATCCACGGCTATTTACGATATTTCTGGTCCTGACACAAAATCGCGTTTCTGCTTCTTTATCATTAACCAAATTTTTTCAGTTACCCTTCCGCTGGATTTTTAAGAATAATCTTTTATTCATCCTGCGCCGCAAGGCTTAAAATAATTGATCCGAAAGTAATGGAAACCCGAAACGTCCAACACATTGTAGCCACGCCAGCTATCAGAATAAACGATGCTGTCAGGAACGACCATACGTTCGATGATTAGCAACAGGGTCGCTGAACTGGCATCGGGGATCGTCTTCGTGTAGACCCTTCCTCCACGCTTCAGAAGGCCGAATACCGGGGTTTTCCCGGCCGCCTCATGGGCGGCAGGCAGGCCAAACAGATGGCAGCTGAATAGAAAGCAGGCAGATTAAATACCCTGCATGTTCTCTGTCTCAACAGGCAGGGAAACCACTATCCCGTCAAGTTCCGGCGTCATCGTAATCTGGCACCCAAGGCGCGACCTTGATGTCAGGCCATAGGCCAAGTCGAGGATATCTTCCTCTTCTTCGCAGGCCGGATCCAGTTTTGCGACCCACGCCGCATCAACAATCACATGACAGGTCGAGCACGCCATTGAGCCTTCACACGCCCCTTCCATATCAAGGCCGTGTTTCTGGGCAATATGCAAAACAGTTTCGCCCGCTGGTGTTTCCACTTCAATCGGGGTTCCATCAGCTTTGATGAAGGTGATTTTTAACAAGGGCCGTGCGCTCCGGTCGAAAAGTTAGACGGAGAAGCTTTCGCCACAGCCGCAAACGTTTTTGGCATTGGGATTGGTAAAGACAAACTTGCTTTCCAGCTGTTCTTCAACGTAATCCATTTCACTGCCAAGGATAAACATGATTGCGGCAGCATCAATAAATATCTTCACGCCCTTGGTGCTGACTTCTTCTTCGAGCCTTTTCTTTTCTTCGGCATATTCAAACACATACGACATCCCGGAGCAGCCTCGTGAGTTCACCCCCACACGAAGACCCGCGACGGGTTTGTCGCTTTGCGCAATCAGCGTTTTGATGCGGTCCGCCGCAGCGTCTGTGATGGTTACAAGTTGAGGTGCGTTCATGGTTCCAGCTTTCCCAATTCCGTCAATTTTAAATAGTCCTAGAACATACCGAGCGCAAGCTTGGCATCTTCACTCATCAGTTCCGGTGTCCAGGGCGGATCCCACACGAGGGCGACAACAACCTCGCCAACGCCTTCAACTTTGGCAATCGCATCTGCAACCCAGCCCGGTAAATCACCGGCAACCGGGCACCCGGGTGCCGTCAGTGTCATATCAACATCAACAGCGCCGATATCAGAAATCTCATATTTGATAATCAAACCGAGGTCGAAGATGTTGACCGGGATTTCCGGGTCATACACGGTGCGCATCCCCTCAATAATTTCTTCTTCTGAAGCGATCTTAACTCCGTCCGCCAACGGCTCGCCAGCGGTCGCCTTGAAATCTTCGGGGATTTCCGCAGGGGCCGCATGAGACGGCATGTAACCGTAGTCCATTTCTTCTACTCCGTTTTATTCTGCACCAGCCAGCGCATCAACGCTCTGGCGGCCCAATTTCTTTAAATGTTCAAGCATCGCCAACATGCCGACCTGACGTTGCGTGGTCAGGGCACCAAGGTTCAACTTTGATATCTGCTCAACCGTCAATTCAGACAGTTCTTCCCCGGTCAGGCCGCTAAACGATTCCGTCATCATCGTCACCAGCCCCTTAACGATGATCGCGTCGCTATCACCCCTGAAGTAATGACGCCCGTCACGCGGCTCATCTACAATCCAGACCCGGGACATGCACCCATGCATCAGGTTTTTATCAACCTTCCAGCTTGCCGGGAACTCTACTGCCCTGGCACGTTTGCCCATATCAATGATATATTCGAACCGCATGTCTTCATCATCAATGATTTCAAGTGATTCAACAAAATCGTTATATTTTTCGAGATTCAGGCTCACTTGAGCATCCCCCTGGCTTTTTCAATGGCTTGAACAAGCGCATCCACATCAGCCCGGTTATTGTACAACCCAAACGAAGCACGCACCGTGCCCTCAATCCCCAAACGATCCATCAGGGGTTCCGCACAATGCTGACCAACCCGAACCGCAACACCAGCGCGGTCCAGAATGGCGGCGACATCAAAGGGGTGCGTTCCATCCACTGTAAAGGACATAATCGCAGCCTTCTCCGGCGCTTCACCATATAACCTGAGGCCTTCGATATTCTTCATCTGCTCCGTTGCATAAGCCAGAATGCCCTGCTCATGAGCCGAAATATTGTCTATCCCGAGAGACGAGACATACCGAACCGCAGCCCCCAAACCAATGGCCTGTGCAATGGGTGGGGTACCCGCTTCAAAACGATGTGGGGGTTCTTTGAACGTGGTGCCCGCAAAACTGACGCGCTCAATCATATCCCCGCCACCCTGATACGGGGGCATGGTGTTCAGAATGTCCCATTTACCATAGAGCACACCAATACCGCTTGGCCCGTAGAGCTTGTGACCGGTAAAGGCATAGAAATCACAATCCAGTTCCTGCACATCGACACCATGATGAACAATGCCCTGCGCACCATCCAGCAAGACCGGCACGCCATGATCATGGGCCATCTCGATAACTTTTTTGACTGGTACCATGGTACCCAGAACGTTGGAGCATTCGGTGATTGCCACAAGTTTTGTGCGCTCGCTTAACAACGGTTCGAAATTCTCAACCAGAAACTCGCCGCTATCTGTAATTGGAACAACTTTAAGAACAATGCCTTTTTCGGCTTCCAGCATCTGCCACGGTACGATATTGGCGTGATGTTCCATTTCCGTGACGATAACTTCATCACCGGCGTTCAGGAATTTCCGACCCCAGGTGGCAGCGACCAGATTGATCGATTCCGTTACACTTGAAGTGAAGATAACTTCGTTCTCGGTTTTGGCATTGATGAAGTTGGCTATGGTTACGCGGGCCTCTTCAAAGGCATCGGTTGAGCGTTGGCTCAGATAATGAGCCCCGCGATGTACGTTTGCGTAATAGGTCTCATAACATTCACGGATAGAATCAATGACCACTCGCGGCTTTTGCGCGCTGGCACCGCTATCAAGAAAGACCAACGGTTTTCCATAAATTTCCTGAGACAGGATCGGGAAATCATGGCGCACGCGTTCAACATCAAACGCTGCCATTGAATTATCGCCTGCGGCTGGCATTGAATTATCGCCTGCGGCTGGCTGGGAATTATCCCCTGCCACCGGCTGGACCAATTTGGAAACGCCGCTCATTCCTGTCTCCATTCTTCAGCCAGATAACAATGCGCCGGAAGCCAGTGAACGATACGGTCCATAATTGCGTCACGAACCGTATCATTTGAAATTTCCTGCAGAGATTCCCCCATGAACGACTGGATCAACAGGTTTCTGGCCAGGGCTTCCGGGATGCCGCGCGAGCGCAGATAGAATAGCGATGTTTCATCCAGTTGACCGGTCGTCGCACCATGGCTGCATTTGACGTCATCCGCATAAATCTCAAGCTCAGGCTTGGCATCCATTTCGGCCTTATCGGAAATCAGCAGGGCCTTGGAAAGCTGGTGACCGTCCGTGCGCTGCGCATCCTTATGAACGACGATGCGGCCCTGGAAGACACCACGCGACTCATCATCCAGCACACCCATAAACACTTCCCGGCTTGTTGTGTCGGGCATCAGATGATTGATCACGGTCGTATTGTCACAATGCTCGCGTCCACGCATCAGATACGATCCGCTCAGGTTACAGTGTCCACCACGCCCGTTCAGGTTTACGTTCGCCTCAGTCCGGCTTATCCGCCCACCGATAGCAAGTGAAAAAGCTTCATACGTTGCGTCCTGACCGATGTTAACATTGAACGTCGCCAGATGGATCGCATCCATGCTTTCGTTCTGAACCGTGTAATGGCGAAGGATTGCGCCTTCACCTACATGCACATCTGTCACCGCATTGGTCAGGTACCCACCGGCACCCAGACCCGTATGGCTTTTCACCAAAGTCGCCTGTGCCCCGTCCTCAAGTACAATCAGGTTGCGCGGATGACGCACAACAGGAGAGCCCGCCCGTCCGTTCAGGCGAATGATTTCAATGGGGTTTTCAACCACAACACTGCGCCCGATTTGAATAACAACACCGCTGTCCATGAAGGCGGAATTCAGGGCATATAAAGCTTCGCCGTCTTTCGCACCGTTATTGCTCAAATGGTTTTCAACAAAATCAGGATCACGTTCCAGCGCAGCCTGCAACGGCTCAATCCGGACACCTGTCGGAAGGGTGTCCGCAGATGAAAGGTCTTCGCGGTAAATACCATTGACGAAAACCAGTCGATGAGCGCCAGTGTCGGCTTTGAACAGACTTGGAACGTCATCAATATAAAACTCGCCATCCCGATTTTTCACGGAACGGAAATTGTCGGCAGAGATTGTCGGCAGGCGGGTATATTTCCAGGACTCCAGCTTTGTCGTTGGCAGGCCGAGGCCAGCATATTCCTTAATTGATGATTCCCGGCGGGCATCAAGCCAGGCAAGGCCATTGCCCGGCAACGAGCCTTTGGCGGTCTCGAACTGTTCTGTGAAGGGTGCGGTGCTCATTTAATCACATGCTCCCTTATTCAGCCGCTACACTGTATTCAGCGTAACCCTTTTCTTCCAGCTCAAGCGCCAGTTCCTTGCCACCGGAACGGCGAATTTTACCATGTGCCAGAACATGTACGAAATCCGGAACAATATGATCAAGCAAACGCTGGTAATGGGTAATGACCAGAATTGCACGATCTGGCGAACGCAAGTGATTGACCCCGTCCGAAACAACCTTAAGCGCATCGATATCGAGACCAGAGTCCGTCTCATCAAGAACCGCGAGCTTCGGGTTCAAGACGGCCATTTGCAAAATCTCGTTCCGTTTCTTTTCACCGCCCGAGAACCCGACATTGACCGCGCGTTTCAGCATGTCATCTGAAATGCCCAGTTCTTTGGTTTTCGCCCGAAGCATTTTGACGAACTGAAGCGCATCCAGTTCTTCTTCGTTATGATAACGACGGATCGCATTCACGGCTTCCTTGAGGAACGTTGTGTTTGGCACACCAGGGATTTCAACCGGGTACTGAAAAGCCAGAAACACACCTTCGGCAGCACGATCTTCCGGCGCCATGTCCGTCAGGTCTTTGCCATCATACAGGATTTGCCCTTCCGTGATCTCATATCCCTCGCGTCCGGCAATCAGATAGGACAGCGTACTTTTACCAGACCCGTTCGGACCCATAATGGCGTGGACTTCACCGGCATTGATCGTGAGGTCAACACCTCTCAGGATTTCCTTGCCTTCAACAGAAGCGTGTAGGTTTTTTATTTCAAGCATTTAAAGCACTCGCATTTTCATCATAAAATTATTTTTCATTAGCCAACACTGCCTTCAAGGCTGATGCCGACCAGTTTCTGCGCCTCTACTGCGAACTCCATGGGGAGTTGCTGCAACACTTCACGGCAAAATCCGTTGACCACAAGGGCCACCGCCTCCTCTTCACCGATACCGCGTTGGCGCAGGTAAAACAGTTGATCTTCGCTGATCTTTGACGTCGTCGCTTCATGTTCGACGATGGCTGATTTATTCTTGCTCTCAATATAAGGAACCGTGTGCGCGCCACATTGATCCCCGATCAGGAGCGAATCACACTGGGTATAATTTCTGGACCCGACAGCCTTTGGCCCCATTCGCACCAGGCCGCGATACGTCTGATCGGCCCGACCGGCAGATATCCCTTTCGAGATAATCTTCGAAGAGGTGTTTTTACCGAGATGGATCATCTTGGTGCCCGTATCGGCCTGCTGCATGTTGTTGGTGATGGCGATGGAATAAAACTCACCAACCGAATTGTCGCCTATCAGAATACAGCTCGGGTATTTCCAGGTGATGGCTGAACCGGTTTCAACCTGGGTCCAGGAAACTTTGGAATTCACCCCACGGCACGCAGCACGCTTGGTAACAAAATTATAAATCCCGCCCTTGCCGTCTTCGTCGCCGGGGTACCAGTTCTGCACGGTCGAATATTTGATCTCCGCATTGTCCATGGTGATCAGTTCGACAACAGCCGCATGTAGCTGGTTATCATCACGCTGGGGGGCCGTGCAGCCTTCAAGATAGCTCACATAACTGTCGTCATCCGCGATGATCAGTGTGCGCTCAAACTGTCCGGTATTTTCTGCATTGATGCGGAAATAGGTCGACAGCTCCATGGGGCAGCGCGTGCCTTTTGGAATATAGACGAACGACCCATCGGTAAACACAGCTGCATTCAGGCAGGCGTGCTTGTTATCTGTATAGGGGACAACGCTACCGAGATACTTTTTGACCATATCCGGAACACGCTGGATCGCTTCGGAAATCGGGCAGAATATTACACCAACTTCTTCAAGCTTGTGCTTGAACGTGGTTGCCACGGATACAGAGTCGAACACTGCATCAACGGCGACACCTGCCAGCATTTCCTGCTCGCGTAAAGGAATGCCCAGCTTTTCGTATGTTCTCAAAAGCTCGGGATCGACCTCGTCCAGACTTTGCGGCTTGTCGCCAGAAGATTTCGGCGCTGCGTAATAGTAGGCGTCCTGATAATCCATGGCCGGGAAGTCTGGTTTCAGCCACTCGGGTTCCGGCATCGTCAGCCAGTGACGATAGGCCTTGAGGCGCAACTCCAGCATCCACTCCGGCTCGTTTTTCTTGGCCGAAATAAAGCGGACGATATCTTCACTCAGGCCTTTTGGAGCGGACTCCATTTCGATGTCAGTGACAAATCCGTATTTATATTTGTCATCCGTCAGTTCGTTGACCTGTTCGATGGTTTGAGCTTTCGCCGACATTCCCGTTTACTTTCCTTTTTCGCCACTTTGGCGCTGGTCTTTTCGTCGTTACGCCACAGAGACATTCGTCTGCGCGGCAGGTTCTATGTGGTTCTCGCGGGCAGTTCCATCCAATTGATGCCTAACGCCGCTGATCATCAGGTCCGCAGCGTGAACAACTTCATCTTCTGTTGTAAAACGTCCGAACCCGATCCGGACAGACGCCCCCGCATCCTCATCTGACAGCCCCATCGCGCGTAAAACATACGAAGGTTCAACGGATGCTGATGTACATGCTGAGCCTGTGGAGATGGCGACGCCGCGCAAGCCTGTCAAGAGGTCCTCGGCCCTCATTCCAGGGAAACAGAGATTTAAATTTCCAGGAACCCGTTTTGCCATATCTCCGTTCACGCGAACGCTCGGAAAGGCGCCTTGAATTTGCTCAAGAAACTGCCCGCGAAGACGTAACAGCCGCGCTGCTTCTTCCGCCATTTCATGCCCGGAAATTTCGCAAGCCTCTCCCATTCCCACACAAAGCGGTGCAGGCAAAGTGCCGGAGCGGAACCCGCGTTCCTGCCCTCCGCCATCAAACAACGGCTGCAAACGCACTCGCGGGCGGCGGCGGATATAAAGTGCGCCGATGCCCATGGGACCGTAAAGCTTGTGACCTGAGATGCTCATCAGGTCGATTTTCATGTCACTGACATCCAGGGGGATTTTGCCAACCGCCTGAGCGCAGTCTGAATGGAAATAAACGCCCTTCTCACGGCAAATGGCGCCAATTTCTGCCACTGGCTGAATGACACCCGTTTCATTATTCACGCCCATGATCGAAACCATCAGCGTCTTGTCCGTGATGGCGGCGTCCAGTTCGCTCAGATCAATAAATCCGCTGCCATCAACATCCAGACAGGTGATGTCAAAGCCTTCACCTTCAAGACGTTTGCAGGTTTCCAGCACGCATTTGTGCTCGACCTTCGACGTGATGATATGACTGCCCCGGCGGTTTTCGAAATGCGCGGCACCCTTGATCGCCAGATTATTGGATTCAGTTGCGCCCGAGGTGAAAATGATCTCACGAGGCTCCGCCCCGATAAGATTGGCAATTTTAACCCGAGCCGCTTCGACAGCATCTTCGGCTTCCCATCCAAACGAATGCCCACTCGAATGCGGGTTTCCGAATTTCTGGCTGAAGAACGGCAGCATGGCCGCCACCACACGCTCATCAGCAGGCGTCGTTGCCTGATAATCCAGATAGATCGGGCCTTTGCGATTTGTATCGGGACTTTTGGCTAACATTGCATTCATCCCGCCATCGCCTGAATCCGGGCCTTTGAGGTATTGTTTCCCGCATGGCTATAAAGGCTTCCCCAGGCATCAACGAAACGATCCACATCACTCTCCACACTGTCCCAACCAAAACTGACACGAAGCGCGCATTCGGCATCAGACGCGTCAACACTCATGGCACGGAGCACATGGCTAGGCTCAACCTTTCCAGAAGAACAGGCGGAGCCTGCACTAACAGCGAGTCCGGCAATATCCAGCCCCATAACCTGCGTTTCAGAATTGACGCCCGGCATGGTGAAGCAACTGGTGTTAACCAGCCTCTGTACGTTTTGACCAAATATGCGAACCGGAGCCAGATCACTTACCCGTTGCTCTAACCTGTCACGTAATTTTTCCAGACGGGCAAATGACGACAATTCAGCCTGCGCCTCTTTGGCAGCAGCAAAACCGGCAATACCGGGAAGATTTTCCGTGCCCGCACGGCGACGTAATTCCTGCCCACCGCCCCGGATAACAGGCGTCAGCCCAAGACCGCCACGCACAATCAACGCGCCGACGCCCTGTGGCCCGCCAAATTTATGTGCTGACAGGCTGAGGAGATCGGCTCCAATGGATTTCATATCGAGATGCTCTTTCCCGGCGGCCTGTATGGCATCACAGTGCACCAGCCCGCCATGGGCATGAACGATGTCGGAAATTTCGGCCAGCGGCTGGACCACGCCAGTTTCATTATTTGCCAGCATCACAGAAACAAGGGCCGGAGACATTGCCTGTTCCAGCGCTGCTACAAGACTTTCAATATCCAGCAAACCATTGCCGTTAACAGGCAGTTGCTGCGCCGTCTCAGAAGCACTTAATACGGACACATGCTCAATTGCGGACACCAGAACCGTTTCGTGACCTGTCCCGCGAAGTGCCAGATTATTGGCTTCAGTACCGCCACTGGTAAAGATTACCTCTGCTGTGGCACTTCCGGCCAGACCCGCTACAGCATCGCGTGCATCTTCCAGCACCCGGTGCGCAAGCCGCCCGAAACGATGAACCGAGGATGCATTCCCGCCCATCAGCATTGCCTCACGCACCGCATCAGCCGCTATCGGCCTCACGGTCGTGGTCGCATTGTGATCCAGATAAATTGCCTCAGTCATCGGTTTGAACCTGATATTGGCGATTGATACTTATTGAGCTGCCAGAAATGACACGTCGGGCTCATCAGTTTGCGGGTCCATATATACCCGACCGCTTGCTCCCAGAACGCGCTTCTCGACAATGTCTGCCAGCGTTACCGAATTCAGGAACATATGAATATGGTTCGTCAGCTCCTGCCAAAGGTCATGCGTGAGACAACGGCTTTTATTGGATTTGCAGCCCGCCGGTGATCCGGGTGAGCAGCGCGTTGCACTGATAGGCTCGTCTACCGCCATGATAATGTCGGACACCCGCATTTCTGCGGGGTCATGGGCGACCATGTAACCACCGCCGGGTCCACGAACGCTTTTAACCAGCCCGCCCTTGCGCAATTTTCCGAACAATTGCTCAAGATAGGACAGGGAAATTTCCTGTCGATCAGCAACATCTGACAATGTCACCGGCTTTCCCGCCGACGACTGGATTGCTAAATCAACCATCGCCATAACGGCGTAACGGCCTTTGGTACTTAATTTCATTATCGTCTCCTAAACAAAGTTCTCCACGCTTACCCTGTTTTCACAAGGCAGCTGTTTGCACCAAACTGTCATCCCGAAACTTTTAGTCCGTCCCTCCCCAGGGACATTGCCGCTCAGGTCTTCTGTCGAGCCGACACCTTTCCTGCCACTTCCTCCCGCTCCCCAGCGAGCGCCGCGGCGCCACCATCTTCCAATTCCTCAACCCGCTCCTTAAGCGCCGTAATTTGCTGGCGCAGACTTTCAATCGTTTGCAGAACCGGATCAGGCTGGCCTTCTGACGTTGTCGCATAAGCCTGAAACTCTCGGGCCTTTTCCTTG
>Ga0316205_10005668_pt1 | contig 10240 bp, 10 predicted proteins | sample 3monthpyrite_MG_FD_204941 | JGI IMG/M metagenome (GOLD analysis project Ga0316205, IMG submission 204941) | Microbial mat bacterial communities from mineral coupon in-situ incubated in ocean water Damariscotta River, Maine, United States -... | ecosystem: Environmental > Aquatic > Marine >...
TTTAATATCCGCGTAATACCTGTAAATATATAGAATGATATGAATATTAAGTTATGCAAACACAAAAATTTTTCGGTTTCAGAGAGATGAAAATGTCTTGTACGCAGTTTATTAAACATTTATTTGTGGCATTGTTTCTTGCTGCTTCTATATCTGCATGCAGTAGTCCGGAAGACTATTTTGAGATAGGGGTGGCGCATTATCAGGAAGGCCGCTATGAAGAAGCAGCACTCGAATTTAAAAATATCCTGGAGGAAGACGAGAATAATACTAAAGCCAGATACTGGCTAGCACTTACTTATGAAAAGCGTGATAACTGGGATAAGGCATATCAGCAGTATTTAAAAATAACTCAATTCGACCCCAAGCATATTCAGGCGACAATAAAACTCGCTGACATATATGCAGACTATGACATGCCCGAGAAACTCATGGAATCTATCGAACTCATCCAGGAGATTGACCCGGATAACAAGGCTGCGAAGTTACTAAGAGCAAAATCCTATCTGCTAAATGGCGACTATAAGCAGGCTAGAATACAAGCACAGAATCTTTACGAAAGTGAAAAATCCAAAACACCTGATACAACTTTATTTCTGGCTGATCTTTATACAAAACAGGATGAGTTGGACAAAAGTATCGCTCTGTTGAAACAAGGGGTTAAAGATAATCCATCCGACATACTGTTGCTTCTTGCTCTCGCCAAGACTCAAGTCAAATCAGAAAATCATCTAGACGTTCCAGTGTTGCTTGATAAAATTAAACGTTCTCCATCAAGACGAACGAATAGCACTATTGAACTTGCGCTTTTGTATGTAAATCTTGACATGCTTGATGAAGCAGAAGAGGTGTTACGGGATGGAGTGAGCAGATTTAGTGATGTTTCATCAAAATCAGCCTTAATAGAATTTCTGATAAATTTGAGAAGTCATGCATTGGCATACAAGGAAGCGCAAGCGTTTGTTGCTGAAACACCGAATGCTCATGAGCTTCGGTACCTGCTTGCTCAGTTGCATGAAATGATTGATGAAAATGACAATGCCATCAAGGACTATGAATATATTATTAGCCATGCCAAGCAGGATGAGATTCTGCTTGAAGCCCAGCTCAGCCTGGCGCAGCTGTTGGTCGAGCAGAATAAGATAGAGAGCGCTGAAACCATACTCGATGAAGTGCTTGAGGAGGACCCCTATAATGACCAGGCACGCGTACTACGTGGTGAGCTTTATTTGAAAGAAGGGCTGTATCCTCTTGCGTTAGCTCAAGTCAGAAGGGTACTAAAAAACGATGCAGTATCATTCCCGGCATTAAGCTTACTCGCCAGAATACATGAGAACAGGAATAATATGCCTTTAGCGATGTCTGCCCTACGCCAGGCCATCGCATCCAACCCTGAAGAACCAAGTGTGAGAATCAAGTTAGCAAATTTGATGGATATTCAGGGAGACACTAGCAATGCTATCCAGGTACTTGAAGAAGCTCTGGAAGAGACAAGCGGGCAACCGCAAGTACTCAAATCCTTACTTGATTTACAAATAAAAACGCAGGATTGGGAAGGCGCGATTAGCAGTGTAGTCAACTATAAAAAAGCACGTTCTCAAACAGCCGCCAGCTATTATCTGGCAGGTACTTTATGCCAAAAAATGGGTGATGTTGAAGCAGCAAGACGAGAGTTTGAGTTGGCCTTGGAACAAGAGCCAGATGCAAGCGAACCGCTCACGGCTATCGTTCATGATTTTATCGCAGAGGATATGGGCTTTTTAGCCATAGAGCGGGTTGAGGAAGTCATTAACGCATTCCCGGATGCATTTTTTGCTTACCAGTTACTGGGTGAAGCTGAAAAATCAGAGTCTTCGTATGATGCGGCTGAAACAGCCTTCAGAAAAGCCATTGAATCACAGCCAAAATGGTCTGCGCCCTATATTTCTTTGGGCGACATGTTTATGGAGATCGGTGCTTCGGGCAGTGCATTTACAGTGTATCAACAAGGAATGACACAGAGTACGGATCGTCTGGCTGTGCAGCTACGGATAAGTTCGGCTCATGAGAAGCTGGGAGAGTTTGATCGTGCAATAGAAAATTATGAAAAAATTATAGATAAATATCCGAAAGCTTATACAGCGCTAAATAACTTGGCCAGGCTTTTAATCACGCATAAAAATGATGAACGAAGTCTTAATCGTGCACTAGAAGTTGTTCAACCGTTACATGAATCTGATGTGCTTGAATATAAAGATACCCTTGGGTGGGTTCTTTATAAAAATAATAAATTTAATGATGCGATTTCAGTTTTAACTGATCTTGTTGAAAAAGCACCCCAGGTAGCGAAGTATCAGTATCACCTTGGAATGGCCTTTAGTAAAATAGGCTACAAAAATTTGGCTAAAAGGCATCTAACGAATGCTGTGAACAAGAGCACAGAATTCAACGGATATCAGGAAGCCAAAGAAACGTTAACCAGTTTGTGACCAGGAGTAACTTCAGGACAAACTTTTAGGATTCATTCTTAGCCGACAGAGTGATACAGGTTAAATTGAAGTCTGACACAAATGTCTGTTATCATCGCGCCCTGCAGTTATGGTGGCTTTTGCTGGTCCCCTCGCGACGATAAGCTGTGAACTCCGCCAGGCCCGGAAGGGAGCAACGGTAATAGTGGATTCGGGCGCCGGGGTGTGGCTGGCATTAGCCGCCTCCATTTTTTTGATTCAATTTCCGTAATTCGATGGTGCTGGCATGCAATCGCCTGATGCACTTTTACTTATTTTTAAATCACTGAATTTATTATAAAAAAACATAAAACTATTCTCATCAAATCGATTATAATTAAGCCTTGTTGTAAAAAGATCTGTTCATCGATCGACAGTGCGGTTACTAAGCGAGTTAGGTATGACTTACCAGGTATTGGCGCGTAAGTGGCGCCCCAAAAATTTTAGTGAAATGGTTGGCCAGGAGCATGTGCTCAAGGCGCTGGTTAATGCCCTGGATAATGACCGTCTTCATCATGCCTTCCTGTTTACCGGCACTCGAGGTGTGGGTAAAACAACCATTGGCCGGATTCTGGCTAAATCACTCAATTGCGAAGAGGGGATCAGTTCCACTCCTTGTGGTAAATGCAGTGCCTGTGTGGAAATTAATGATGGGCGTTTTATTGATCTGATTGAAGTGGATGCCGCATCCAGGACAAAGGTAGAAGACACCCGCGAATTACTGGACAATGTTCAATACGCACCTACCCGAGGACGATTCAAGGTTTATCTGATTGACGAAGTGCACATGCTCTCCAATCATAGCTTTAATGCACTATTAAAAACCCTCGAAGAGCCACCACCCCATGTTAAGTTTTTATTGGCGACGACTGATCCGCAAAAGTTACCAGTCACTATTCTTTCACGCTGTTTGCAATTTAATCTGAAACGTTTACCAGTGCCATTAATTGCAGGTCATATGCAGTTTGTCCTTGAGCAGGAAAAAATTGAATTTGAACCCAAAGCCCTGTTCGCCATTGCAAATGCCGCTGATGGGAGTATGCGCGATGCTTTGAGTTTACTTGATCAAGCGATTGCCTATGGTAATGGCGGTGTACTGGCTTCAGAAGTTCATGACATGCTGGGCACGATTGAGCACCATCATGTCGAAAACATCCTAAAAGCAGTGATCGCAGCCGACGCTGCAAAAGTTCTCGAAGTTGTCACCCAGGTTGCAGAAAAATCTCCGAATTTTGATATGATTCTGGGTGACCTTATCTCGTTAATGCATCGTGTGGCAGTGGCGAAAATGGTGCCCGATGCAATCGATGACGTACAGGGTGATCGCGATATCATCATGGAATTGGCAGAACATGTCGAAGCTGAAGATTTACAGCTCTATTATCAGATTGCCCTGATCGGCAAGCGTGATTTATATTTGGCCGCAGATCGGCACTCAGGGCTGGAAATGGTGTTATTGCGAATGTTAGCCTTCCGCCCCTATCAGATTGATGAAAACCGTGTATTACAGCCACAGCACAAGTCCGCAAATAGCAATGCCACAACTGAATCGGCGGCTCCCAGGCAGGATACGATCAGTCAGGTAAAGCCGACACAAAAAGCTAAGACTGCGCAGCCGGATAAAACCATGGAGTGGGAAGATATAACCAGTTCACTTGGACTGAAGGCGATGGCGCGTGAACTGGCTGTCCATTGTTCACTTGAGAAACGGGATAAGCAATCCTTTTATTTAAAACTGGATCCGGCCTACGAACAAATTTGTACGGCGAGCGCTAAACAACGTTTGCAACAAGCCTTATCTGCATTTTTTAATGAAACCATTAAATTGGAAATCGTGGTAGGTAATTCAGAACAGGAAACACCCGCAGCCAAACAGCAACGGTTGAAAGAGCAAAAGCAGGTTAGCGCTGAACAAGCCATCATCAATGATCCATTTGTGCAGGAACTGGCTGAGGTGTTCAATGCAGACCTGGAGTCTGCTGTTATCAGACCCGTCGATTAACTGGTTCAATCATTCAACGAGATAGAGTAACAAGGTATAAAACTATGAAAGGTGGTTTAGGCGATTTAATGAAACAGGCGCAGAAAATCCAGGAGGATATGCAAAAGGCACAGGGCGAGTTGGCCAATCTGGTCATTGAAGGACAGTCAGGAGGCGGTATGGTTAAAGTCTCCATGAATGGTAAACATGAAGTCAGTCGTATTCAGATTGACGATAGTTTATTCAATGAAGACCGGGATATGCTGGAAGACATGATTGCTGCTGCTGTAAACGATGCTGTACAAAAAGTATCAGCCGCTACACAAGAAAAAATGTCAGGTATGACATCGGGTATTCCGTTACCCCCTGGCTTTAAACTTCCTTTCTGAGTTTGCTTATGTCGGTATCGCCGTTACTCGATAAGCTGATCGATTCATTACAAATTCTTCCGGGTGTTGGACCCAAGAGTGCTCAACGTTTAGCTTTTTATTTACTTGAACGTAATCAGCAGGGCGCTCGTGATTTGGCTGATGTGATCGCAACTGCGATAGACGAAATAGGGCACTGCCAGCAATGTAGAACTCTGACTGAAGATGCGATTTGTTCCTTGTGTTCAAACCCGGGTCGAGATGACAGTATGCTGTGCATCGTCGAAAATCCATCTGATGTTATGTTAATGAACAAGGTGACCGGCTATAAAGGTTTATATTTTGTATTGATGGGCCATCTGTCACCACTGGATGGTATAGGGCCGGAAGAATTAGGGCTGGCTGATCTGGCTAAACGATTAGACAATGGCGGGATCAAGGAATTGATACTGGCGACTAATTCGACTGTGGAAGGTGAAGCGACCGCTCATTATATCCACGAAATGGCTCGCAAACGCCAGATTCGCACGACTCGACTGGCCCATGGGGTGCCTATGGGTGGTGAACTCGAATATGTTGATGGGGGCACTTTGTCTTATGCCTTTCAAGGCCGACAGGATATCTGAACACGATTAAATACAATTCAATTCGGGTCATTGATCAGAAAAAGACTCAAATCAACATTTTATACAAGCCAATACTCTGATGCTGGAATTCTGACAGCTAAAAATCCTCAAACCCTGCTTTTTGTATCGCTAAGTGATTAATCATAAACGAAATTATTTTGATTGAATAGGGTCAGAACTAAAGAATCTCGTAAAATCTATGCTAGAATTGCGAAGTAGTTCTCTGTTCAACTATTGCATCCGGTCAATTAATGGAAATAGCGGCTTACCCAGTTCCTTATGCCAACCCGGCGTTACCCTATGACGCATCCGGAAGGCAAACTGTGGGTGACCCATCAAATTTGCCACGGCGACGACATTCTACGCCAGCTGCAGATGCTGTTTTGCAGGGTGAATTATTAGGAAAAACACGCCAGGATGAGCGATCAAAAGATCAGCCCACGCGTGAATATTATGAACACCAGTTTCGTCAGCAAACGCCAGACTTCTCTGGGCTTGATACCCCAAGCCGGACTGCTATTCAAGCCTATCTGGAGCATGCGGATATCAGCAATCCCTTACACCGGGCAAAGCACTTGATTGATGAATACGTCTAAATCCCCCTGAACCCCTGTTACACATGTTGCACAAGCCCTGTTAACTTTCACAGTTAGTTCAATAGACTGTTATTGAATTACAGCAGGTGTGGCAGTAGTGGTGATTTAAAGATCGTGATAATCTGTTGATAAGCACAAATTCAAGGACTCTATATGACTGACTGTCTTTTTTGCAAAATGATCGCAGGGGAAATTAAACCAGATATCGTCTATGAAGATGACGAGGTCTTAGCCTTCAAAGATGTTAACCCACAAGCGCCTGTTCATATCCTGATTATTCCAAAAAAACATATCAGTACTATTAATGATCTGGTTGAAGAAGATATTGTTACTCAGGGTAAACTTTTTATCGCAGCGAAAACCATTGCAGAAGACTCTGGTTTTGCAGAGGAAGGTTATCGTACCGTTATGAACTGTAATGCAATGGCCGGTCAGAGTGTTTTTCACATCCATTTACATCTGTTAGCGGGTCGGGTGATGACCTGGCCTCCCGGTTAGTTCAATCCAGATTTGAATAAAAAATCAACCCGCATTATTTTCATTCAACATTTGCTGATAGCTCTGTAGTCGCTCAGCGGAAATATGACCTGTATTAACGGCCTCTTTGACGGCACATCCCGGTTCATGAAGGTGCTTGCAGTTATGAAATTTGCATTGTCCCAGATAGGGTCGAAACTCTATAAAGCCTGCGGTGATTTGTTCTGGCTCAATATGCCAGACACCAAAATCCCGCACCCCGGGAGAATCAATCAAATGACCTCCTTTTCGTAGCCGATAAAGGGTAGTTGAAGATGTCGTGTGTTTGCCATGATTGGCCTGGCTGAGTTCGCCAACCTGGACATCCAGTTCGGGTATCAAGTGATTAATAATGGATGATTTACCGACTCCTGACTGCCCGACCAGAATATTATTTTTATCAGATACCGCCTGTATTAATGCTTCCAAACCATGGTCTGATTTTGTGCTGCTATAAATGAGTGGATATCCGATGCGCTCATAGATGGCCATAGTAGTCTGGATGGCGTCCATATCATCAGCAGATACCAGATCTGTTTTGTTAATAACGATGAAGCCTTTGAGCCCGATGTACTCGAGAACCACTAGATATCGGTCTAGCAGGTGAGGACTGAATTCCGGAACAGTCGCAGTCACAATAATGATTTGATCGATATTTGCAGCGAAGGGTTTGGGTTTTCGTCTGAAGTCAGGTCTGACTAAAACATTTCTTCGGTCCTTGATGGCTAAAATAACAGCTTGTGTTTGATTGTCAGTATGCTGATAAATAACCTCGTCGCCACAAACAATGGAACCCAGATTTTGGCGGACACGACAGTCGAGTAATTCTCCCTCAGAGTTTTCTACAATGGCATTTTTACCGTGATGTTGGATAACCAGACCAACGCTAGTATCGAGATCAGGTGATTCGTGGTTAGAATCAGTATTATCCTGAATGGTTTTTTCCTGGGCGGCGCGAATTCGATTACGCTGTTGTTTATTAAGTTTGCGTGGCGCCATGTCGCGTCGCTTAGTTTAGTAGTTGTTCAATCTTTGCGGCGCAAATAAAATCATTCTCCGAAAGTCCATCGACCGAATGGGTACTATAGCGAACCAGGCAATGGCCATATCCTACCTCCAGGTCAGGATGGTGGTCCTGTTGATTTGCAATCCAGGCAAGTGCGTTGACGAAGTTAATAGTTTTGTAGAAGTTATCAAATTTAAAATCATGATAAATAGCTTTTTTATCAGCGCTTAATCCCCATGATTGTGTGAGTTCTGCAAGTAGCGATTTGGCATCATTCTCATTCAATGGGTTTTCGCCTTTGCGATCTTTACACTCTTTGTTACTTAAATTCATGGGATTTGTCTCACGTCGGTAGTTGTTTTTTCAGGTGATCAATGCGCACTGGCGCTGGCGGGTGCGAATCATAAAAACTTGAATATAACGGGTCAGGAGTGAGTGTGCTGGCATTTTCTTCGTACATTTTTACCAATGCCTTGATTAGCAACTCCGGGTGACGTTGACGGGAGGCATAAGCGTCCGCTTCAAATTCATGCTTTCTGGATAGCATGGACATTAATGGTGTCAGGAAAAACCCGAATAACGGTGCCATTAACATAAATAACATGAGAGCCATATAGTTTGATGCTTCAGAAACACCCAGCCCGGCATAAAACCATTGTTGTCCGATTAGCCAGCCAAGAATTGCGAGACTAATCAGGCTAACAGCTCCCATGCTGATTAACCGTTTGCGAATATGGTGCAGACGGAAGTGACCCAGCTCATGTGCCAGGACGGCTTCGATCTCATCCACTTCCAACTGTTTAATCAGGGTGTCAAAAAAGACAATCTGTTTTTTGTTTCCGATTCCGCTAAAATAAGCATTACCATGTGCAGAGCGTTTGGAGCCGTCCATGATGAAAATGCCATTACTCTTGAAGCCACATTGTTGTAACAGCTTCTCAATTCCTTTTTTTAAATCGCTCTCTTCAAGGGGCGAGAATTTATTAAATAAGGGTGCGATAAATGCAGGGTATGCCCACATCATCAATAAACTAAAGCCAAACCAAACTATCCATACATAGAGCCACCACATATCTCCGGCGCCTTGCATAATCCATAGTACAGCCCATAGGAGAGGGACGCCTATCAGTAAAGTCAACAACACACCTTTAAATAAATCTGCTACAAACGTGGTCAGCGTCGTTTTGTTAAAACCGAAGCGGGCTTCAATGACAAATGTACGATAATAAGAGGCAGGTAGATCAATTACAGACATGATGAGCATCACCGATATCATAAAGGCAATACCCGTCCAGATGGTGCTTAGCTCCATGGAACGCCAAAATTGATCAAGCCATTCCAGGCCGCCTCCGAGAGTCCATGCTAATAACAAAATACTGCCAATCACAGCTTCCACACGGCCAAAACGTGTACGCGCCACTGTGTAATCGGCGGCTTTTTGATGTGCTTCCAGAGGAATCTGACCTTCGAATTCAGCAGGTATTTGGCCGCGACGGGAGAGTACATGACGAATATGCCGATTGGCCAGCCAGAGTTGAATTCCCAGCGTTAATGCAATCATGATGATGAAAAATTGACTTAATAGGTTCATAGCAATTATTGGCCGTTAGCGAATCTGTTGATATCTCAGTGAATAAATTATGGTATGGTATTGTAAATAATGTCTGTTTATCATAATACAAGTCCTCAATGAAAATCGCTATCCTCCGACGATTAAGATCGGTAAAAAGAGGCTCAAAAGATAGCTAATCCGGAGAAAGGTAATTGATTGATTTTACGCCAACCAGTTAAATAAAGCTTGCGCGTTCCGGATTAAGAAATAATCGATGCAGGTCGATAGTATATGAATTGTTTATATTAACAGACACTTTACTAAAATCACACAACATGGGAACGGCGAATGACACAAGATCCAAGTAATCTGATCTGGATTGATCTGGAAATGACAGGCCTTGATACACTAAACGATAGCATCATCGAGATTGCTACCATTGTTACTGATGCCCAGTTGAATGTATTGGCTGAAGGCCCGGTTATTGCTATTCATCAGGACGATGAGTTATTAAACGCCATGGATGAATGGAATACCACGCAGCATGGCAAGTCTGGCCTGATAGACCGGGTCAGAAAAAGCACATTCAGTGAACTCGATGCAGAAAGGCAAACCATCGATTTTCTGGAGCCTTATGTTCCTGCTGGAAAGTCACCCATGTGCGGAAACAGCATCTGTCAGGATCGTCGTTTTATGGCGCGTTGCATGCCGGATCTCGAAGAATATTTTCACTACCGTAATCTTGATGTGAGTTCCATAAAAGAACTCGCCTCACGTTGGCGCCCTGAGATTATGGATGGTTTGAAAAAGGACGGTAGTCATCTGGCAATGGATGATATACGGGATTCAATTCAGGAATTGAAATACTACCGTGAGCATTTCTTTAAGTAGCAATCAGATCTCAGAAAACAGATTTTAGATATCACGCTGCAAGTTATGATGACTAATATCAGAATCATGATCTCTCATTAAGCTAAATTAAATAACTCCGTCATTCCTGCACAAGCCGGTCATTCCCGCGCAGGCGGGAATCCATTTGCCTATTCCCAATGCACAAGAAACAATACAATATGCTTACTCTAGTCTGACATGAATGTTTCAATCACTTG
>Ga0316205_10005670_pt1 | contig 10237 bp, 9 predicted proteins | sample 3monthpyrite_MG_FD_204941 | JGI IMG/M metagenome (GOLD analysis project Ga0316205, IMG submission 204941) | Microbial mat bacterial communities from mineral coupon in-situ incubated in ocean water Damariscotta River, Maine, United States -... | ecosystem: Environmental > Aquatic > Marine >...
TCACTCATGCCTACGGCGTGGATAGAGCTGGCATAAACCACCCGCTTGGCCCCGTAGAGCCGCGCGCCTTCATACATATGATAAGCGGCAGGGATGGTGTCTGTCATAATCTCGTCAAAGCTCTGCTCGCGCGGCACTCCGGCAAAATGCAGGATGATGTCCACATCTTTGGTGATTTCGAGCGCGGCGGCGCGGTCTGAAAGGTCCATCACGATCAGCTCTTCGCCTTCCAGGGCCTCACCCATTTCAACGCGGTCCACCAGCCGCATATGGGTGGTGAGGTGCTTGAGGCCGTGGCGCAAATAGGTGCCAAGCGAGCCAGCCGCGCCGGTGATCAGGATGCGATTGAATTCGGGCATGGTTAACCTCTTATCTGTGAAAGGGTGGCGGTGGGGGTGATGTTTTCGGGGTCGACAATCAGCTCGATCAGGGCACCGGAAGTGGATTGCGCAGCCCGGGTAAAAGCGGCGGGGAAAGCGGCGGTTGCCTGCACGGTTTCAGCGTGGAATCCATAGGCTTTGGCGATAGTCACGAAATCGGGGTTCTTGATATCGGTAAAACTGGTGCGGTTTGGGTAGGCGCGCTCCTGATGCATTTTGATGGTGCCATAGGTGCCGTTATTAACCACAATAACCAACGGTTGCGCGCCCTCTTGCATGGCGGTGCCCATCTCCTGCATGTTCATCTGAAAATCACCGTCACCGGCGATGCACAGCACCAGCCGCTCGGGGTGCTCAAGCTTGGCAGCTATCGCGGCAGGTAGGCCATAACCCATGGCACCCGATTGCGGGGCCAACAGGCGGGCATCAACCCCGTAGCGAAAGAACTTGTTATGCCAAATGGCGAAATTTCCGGCACCATTGGTGAGAATGGCATTTTCCGGCAAGGTGGATTGCAGATGCGCCAGCACCGCTGCCATGTCAACGCCGCCAGCGCGTGCGGGCAGCATCATGCTGGCCTCGTAGCCAGCGCGCTGGCTGGCAGCCCATGCTTGCCAGTTGCCACGCAAATCAAGCTGGGCGAGCACTGCAGCCAGCGCGTTTGGCCCGGCATGAATAGGCACATCGGGCTGATAAACCTTGCCAAGTTCAAGATCACTGGCATGGCTGTGGATGAGCGGCTTGCCGATTCGGGGCACGGTAAAGGCTTCATAACCATCGGTGGTGTTTTCGCCAAAGCGGATATTGAGCGCAAAAACCAGATCAGCCTCGGCGATGGCGGCCTTGAGCGCTTGGGTTTTGCCCAATCCGGCATCGCCGATATAGCTTGGCGAATGGTTGTCAAACAGGTCCTGAAAGCGAAAAGCGCTGGCCACCGGCAGGTGGTTTTGCTCGGCAAATTTTTGCAGGTCGGCCTTGCCTTGCGCATTCCAGCCGCTACCGCCGATCAGCAGCAGCGGGCGCTCGGCACGGCTAAAGGCTTTTTGAAGATCATAGATCGCATCAGGGGTTGGGGCGGCCTCGGCCAGCCGCACTTTCGGGGCGGCGGTGGTTTCGGCCTTACTGCGCAGCATATCTTCGGGCAGGGCAACAACCACCGGCCCGGGCCTGCCGGATTGCGCCACACTAAAGGCGCGTGCGATAATTTCGGGCAGGCGGGCGGCCTCGTCTACCTCGGTTACCCATTTGGCGATCGGGCCGAAAAAGGCGCGGTAATCCACCTCCTGAAAGGCCTCGCGACCGCGCATATCGTGGCCCACCTGCCCGATAAACAGGATCATCGGATTCGAGCCTTGCATGGCGGAATGCACGCCAATGCTGGCATTGGTGGCCCCGGGCCCACGGGTAACCATGCAAATGCCGGGTGCGCCGGTAAGCTGGCCGTGGGCGCAAGCCATGAAAGCCGCGCCGCCCTCATTGCGGTTACCGATCAGGCGAATCGCGGGATGGTCAACTAGGGCATCGAGCACGGCAAGGTAGCTTTCGCCCGGCACGCCAAAGATGGTGGTTACGCCCTGTTTGGCAAGGCAATCTGCAAGTATCTGGCCGCCGGTGCGCATGGGGGTCTCCGTTTTGGGCTCAGGCTAACGGACCATAAAAACCACCGCATGGAAAGCGAAATCATGGCCGGTTTAACCTGTTATGTGAGCGGGCAGCGAGCCGATGCTCATATGCCGTTTGCGACCAAAGCCCTTGATGCGGGCAACGCTGAAGCCGGCGGCGGCCAAGGCACGGCGCACGTGGCCAGCGGCGGTATAGGTGGCAAAACTGCCACCCATTGCGGTGTGCAGGCCTACCTCTGCCAGCAAATCAGGCGACCATAGTTCCGGGTTTTTGTCGGGGCTGAACCCGTCGAGAAACCACGCATCGGCCTTGCCTTGCCAATGGGGCAGGGTGGCGCGGGCATCACCGAAAATGACCTCAAGTTCAAGCCCCGGTAAGGTGAGCACCTCTTTTGGTGGCCATTGCGCCAAAAGCGGCGCGGCCAGAGGGCTCAACTCCGGCCAGTGGGCAGCGGCGCGGGCCATATCGGCAGGGCCAAGCGGGAAGGCCTCAAAGCTGGTGAAGCGCAGCGGGCCTGCGCAGCCAAATTTACGCCATGCCTGCCACGCGGCCAGCACATTGAGCCCGGTGCCAAAGCCAAGCTCGGCAATATGAAATCCGGGTGTGAAGCGTTTTGGCAGGTCATTTCCGGCCAGAAACACATGCCGCGCTTCGGCCAGCCCGCCCGCCACCGAAAAGTAGGGGTCATCAAAGCGGGTGCTGCGCGGGGTGCCGTCTTCTTGCCATGTCAGGCTTGCATTTTGCGGGGTGATGGGGTCCATAAAGCCATTGATGCAATCAGGCGAGGCAAAGCGCAATGGCGAATATTTCGGTGATCGGGGCGGGGGTGTATGGCCTGAGCTGTGCGCTGGCTTTGCTGGAGGATGGCCACAAGGTGCGGGTGTTTGAGCAGGGCCGCGTTGGGCAGGGGGCCAGTGGCGGGCTGGTGGGTGCGCTGAGCCCGCATGTTCCGGAAGACTGGAACATCCGCAAGCAGTTTCAGCTTGGCGCGCTACTGGGTGCGTCGGCGCATTGGGCCAAGGTGGAAGGGCTCTCGGGCCTGCCCACCGGCTATGGCCGTATCGGTCGCCATATTCCACTCGATGATGCCTATGAAGCCGAAAAAGCACATAAGCGCGTTGAGGGTGCGGCGCGACTGTGGCCGGAAGGGTTTCGCTGGCAGGTGCTGGAAGGCGCGCCGATGATTGCCAAAGATGCCGCGCCTTTCGGGGTGGTTTTCGAAAACCTCTCGGCGCGGATCAACCCGCGGCTGGCCACGGCGGCGCTGGCGAAAGCGGTGCAAACCCTTGGTGGTGAAATTATTGAAAACCACGATGTTACCAAGCCCGAGGGCATCAGTGTGATTGCCGCCGGTATTGGCAGCGCGGCATTGCTGGCACCATACCTAGGCACGGATAAAATCCGTGGCGTGAAGGGGCAGGCGGCGTTACTGGGCGCATCCCTACCGGCGGGCTGCCCGATAATTTATGGCAACGGGGTATACATTATCCCGCACACCAATGGCACGGTCGCGGTGGGGGCGACCAGCGAAAACAGGTTTGAGGACGCGTTTGGCATTGATGAAAAGCTGGATACTGTGCTGGCCAAAGCCAACGCGATTGTGCCCGCGCTTGCCACTGCCCCGGTGATCGAGCGCCATGCCGGCCTGCGCCCGCGCGCGCCCAAGCCCGAAGCCATGCTCGGCCAACTGGATGAGACAACTTTTGTCGCCACAGGCGGCTTTAAAACCGGGCTTGGCAACGCCCATGCCATTGCCGCAGCGCTGGTGCAATTGGTGAGAGGGGAAACGCCCGACATGCCAAAAGACCTCTCCCCTGCGCAGCATTTAACCAAGCGCCTCAAGCAGCCAATGCCGTGGCAGATCCCCCGCTAGCGCCGCGCGCCAGCCCCCAACACGCGCAAAAATATTGGCTTTTTGAATTTATTCGCCTAGATTGCCAAAAACACATGGGGACACAAAATGATCAACAAAATTAGGGTTTTGATTTCGTCGAGCAAATTTAACAATTTCATTTTGGCGGTAATCCTGCTCAACGCTATCGTGCTGGGCTTGCAAACCTCGAAAGAGTTGATGCGCACCGCCGGCCCGTTGCTGGATATAATCGACAATATCTGCCTTGGCATATTCACCATCGAAATAATACTCAAGCTGACCGTGCAACGCCTTCGTTTTTTCCTTGTCGGCTGGAACGTGTTTGATTTCCTGATTGTTGGCATCTCGCTTGCCCCCGGGGCTGGCGGGCTTTCAGTGCTGCGCGCTATGCGGATTATGCGGGTTTTGCGGGTGATCTCGGTCGCCCCCAGCTTGCGGCGCGTGGTTGAGGGGTTCATCTCCGCCTTGCCGGGCATGGCCTCGGTCTTTGTGCTGATGGCGCTTATTTTTTACATTGCCGGCGTGATGGCCACCAAGCTATTTGGCGATACTTTCCCGCAATGGTTTGGCACATTAGGCGAAAGCCTTTACTCGCTGTTCCAGATTATGACTCTTGAAAGCTGGTCGATGGGGATCGTGCGGCCGGTGATGCAGGGGCACCCCTATGCCTGGGCGTTTTTTGTGCCGTTCATCATGGTGACCACCTTTGCCGTGGTCAATCTTGTGGTTGGCTTGATTGTTACCTCGATGGAAGGGGCACATGATGCCGAGGACAACAAAGCCACCGATGATTATCGAGAGGAAGTTTTATCCCAACTTAGTGCGCTCACAGCCAAAGTAGAGGCGATGAGCGCCAAGCACTAGCGGCGCAACAACCGGAAGATTTCTGACGCGCCGTAACCCGCAACCAGCGCCACCAAGAGCGAAAGCAGCCCGTAAAGCAGCGCCTGCTCATGGGCGAGGTTATAAAGCCAGCGCTCCAGCCCTTCTTTGCGCACCGTGATATCGACCGAGGCATCCGCGACGATATTACGGTCACGGATCAGGTAAATACGGGCGGTGTAATCGCCCTCCACAAGGTTGGCGGGCAGCTGGATGCTGGCATCAAACAGGGTTTCGGCGGTGAGGTTGATAATGCCTTCACGCTCCGAATAGAGCCCGTTATTTACGCGAATGCGGGTTACCGCTTCGCTAAACGCCTGCATGTCAATGCCCGGGTCTTCGTTGGCCTGACGGCGCACCGCGTGGTCCAGCCCGATGGCAAAATCGGTGCGGTCCCCCACATTGAGAATTTCATCAAGCGGGCGGGTAGTGGCGACGGAAAAAAAGCTCGGTGCGCTGATAATATCAACCGACTGGGTATTGACCCAGATTCCGAGGGTTTTGTCTTTTTTGCGGACTACGGTTTGCTCCAGCGGGCCTTCCACCACAATCGCCACGTCAAGCGGGGCGATGTCTTCAGCCAGCGGCGCATCGCGCTTGACCGCGCCAAAAACGAAAATTTCGGAACCTGCAAAATTGGCTGTGATGGCCACGCGGTTTTGGCTGAGGTCAACGATTACGGTTTCCTGTGCGGCCAGCGGCGCGGCGAAAAGCGCCACTATCATCGTAAGAATACGGATCATGCTAATGGCCTCCTACGCTGCCGATAGAGTAAAGTTCTGACGGCATCAACAACAGGTCCATCGCCAGTTTGCCACACATGGCCAGCACCAGGATGGCCAGCAATATACGTAACTGTTCGGCTTTGAGCTTAACCCCGATGCGCGCCCCGATCTGGGCACCAATTACCCCGCCAGTGAGCAGGATAACCGCCAGAACCGCATCAACCGTGAAGTTTTGCGTGGCGTGGGACAGCGTGGTGTAGGCGGTTACGAAAATGATCTGGAACAGCGAGGTGCCAACCACGACCTTGGTCGGCATGCCGAGTAGGTAAATCATTGCCGGCACCATGATGAAGCCACCGCCAACCCCCATAATTGCCGCCAAAATACCCACCAGCAGCCCCACCAGAATCGGCGGGATAACAGAAATATAAAGCCCCGAGGTGCGGAAGCGCATTTTGAACGGCAGGCCGTGGATCCAGTTATGCCGCTTTTTGCGCGGCCGCGCCCCCGGTTTTTTCGATTTGCGGATCGCGTTCAGGCTTTCGACAAACATCAAGGAGCCGATCAAGCCGAGGAAAACCACATAGCTAATGGTCACCAGCAGCTCGACCTGCCCGATGCTTTTCAGGTATTTGAACACCCAAACCCCTATGGTGGCCCCGATAAGCCCGCCGATTTGCAGGACAATCCCCATTTTGACATCAACGGTTTTACGTTTGAAATGGGCGAGCACCCCCGAAAAGGACGAGGCCACAATCTGGTTGGCCTCGGTGGCCACGGCCACGGCGGGCGGAATGCCGATCATAAATAAAAGCGGGGTCATCAAAAAGCCGCCGCCCACACCAAACATACCCGAAAGCACGCCAACCAAGCCACCAAGGCCCAGCAACAAAAAGATATTTACCGAAACCTCGGCGATAGGGAGATAGATTTGCATGCGTGATTCCGCCAGTATGTGAAGGTTTCCATCTACAATATTCCGCGAAGGGTTATCAGCCCATTTCGATGCGACATATCGGAACACCTGCCCCTTATTTCGGGTTGAAGCAAGCAAAAACAGAATTGAGCCCTCTCGCACCGGTGAAAGCCGGGCTGAACGCGGTTTTAGCCGATTATAAACCGCTGCAAGATTTTTTCGAGTTTGGCTGCCCCGATTGGTGCCATATCTTTGGTGTGCTGGTGCGATATTTGCTCGGTGCCAAGCCCGGCCGCCATATTGGTGATCACCGAAATCGCCGCGACCTTAAGCCCCAGGAACCGCGCCACAATCACCTCCGGCACCGTAGACATGCCAACGGCATCGGTGCCGAGGATTTTAAGCGCGTTAATCTCGGCCGGTGTTTCAAAGCTCGGGCCTGAATACCAGCTATAGACGCCGGTTTTCAGGTCAATACCTTCGGCTTTGGCGGAGGCGCTGAGGGCGGCGCGCATATTAGGGTCATAGGCGTTGGTCATGTTGACAAAGCGCGCGTCGGTTTCCTCGCCGATCAGCGGGTTGAGGCCGGAAAAGTTGATATGATCCGAAATCAGCATCAGATCACCGGGCGGAATATCGGGGCGAAAAGAACCTGCGGCATTGGTCAGGATCACCTTTGTCGCCCCGAGCGCCTTGAGCAGGGAAAGCGGTATCCGCATCGCATCCGCTCGCCCGCGCTCGTAATAATGCGCCCGGCCACCAAACACTGCCACCCGCATACCCCAAAGATCACCAATCACCAGCTTGGCGGAATGGCCCGAAACGGCGCTGACCGGAAAACCCGGCAGATCCGCATAGTCAAAAGCCTCGCCCTGCACCATATCGGCAATGTGCCCAAGGCCGGAACCAAGGATAAGGCCAAGCGCGACCGGTGCATTTCCGGCACGGGCCTGCACCCGCGCCAGCAACTCATCGCTCTTTGACATAGGGTTCCCCGCCCGCTTTTGGCGGAATGGCTTTGCCAACAAAACCGGCCAGAATAACCACGGTTAAAATATAGGGCAGGGCTTGCATGAACTGCCCGGGCAGCACCATGAAGCCAAGGTCAACGCTTTGGTATTTGTTGCCGATGGCTTCAAGTAAGCCAAAGAGCAGGGTGGCCCACATGGCGGTGATTGGCTTCCATTTGGCAAAAATCAGCGCCGCCAGCGCGATAAAGCCGCGCCCTGCGGTCATGTCTTTCCCGAAGCCTGCGGCGGCTGTACCAAGGCTGAGGTAAGCCCCCGCCAGCCCGCAAAGAATACCGGTGATGATCAGCGCCGAATAGCGCAGCTTTACCACCGAAATACCGGCAGTATCAACCGCGCCGGGGTTTTCCCCCACAGCGCGCATACGCAGGCCAAAACGGGTGCGATAAAGCACCCACCAGGTGAGCGCCACGATTAAAAACCCGAGATAGACAATGATATTGTGCCCCGAAATCAGGTCATGGTAAATCGGCCCGATCACCGGCACATCCTGCACCGACTTGGCGAAGGGCAGGGTGATCGGGTCAAACCGTTGGCCTGCACGCAGTTGCGGGGTTTGCCCCCCCATACGAAACCAGTATTGCCCGATCAGAACCGTGATTCCGGCGGCAAAAAAGTTGATCGCCACACCGGAGATAAGCTGGTTGCCCCGCAAGGTGATCGAGGCAAAAGCGTGGATCATGGAGAAGGCCACCGAGGCCACAATTGCCGCGCCAAGGCCTATCCAGACAGACCATGCGCCCATGCCCCAGCCGCCATCATAGGCGGGCATGCCTGCAAAGGCCGAAAACGCCCCCGCCGCAAAGGCCGCCACCAGCATTTTGCCTTCAAGCCCGATGTCAAAAATACCGGCGCGCTCGGAGTAAAGCCCAGCAAGACAAGCCAGCAACAGGGGCGTGGCATTTCGAACGGCCGAGTCGCTGAGCTGCAACAGGTCATTTGTGAGGAAATCCATCATGACGCGGCTCCTTTTCCGGCGCGAATAAATATATTCTCAAGCGGAACGCGCACCAGATTCTCCATTGAACCGGTAAACATAATAATCAGCGCCTGGATAACGGTGATCATTTGTGGGGGAATGCCAAGTTCATACTGAAGCTCGGCACCGCCTTGGGTAAGAATACCAAACAAAAACGCAGCCAGCACCACCCCGACAGGGTGAGAGCGGCCCATCAGCGCGACAGCAATACCAATAAAGCCAGCGCCCTCAACCGCGCCAATCACCAGCCGTTCGGCTTCGCCTTGCACAGTATTTACCGCCATTAGCCCGGAAAGTGCGCCCGAAATCAGCATGGCAACCATCGTGATCTTCATCGGAGAGATCCCGGCAAAAACGGCGGCGCGCTCGGAGTGACCAAAGGCCCGCATTTCATAGCCCAAACGGGTTTTCCAGATCAAAATCCACACGAGCAAGGCAGCAACCAGCGCAATGAAAAAGCTGATATTGACCGGAGCATTTTTGTCGAATTCGATGCCGAAAACGCCAAGAATATCGTGCATGGTTGGCAAAGAAGCCGCTGGTGGGAAAGAAGGACTTTCAGGTAAAGAGCCCACGGCCTGCAATGGCCCAACCAAAAGGTAGCCAACAATCGCCGTGGCGATCAGGTTAAACATGATGGTGGTGATAACGATATGGCTGCCGCGTTTGGCTTGCAAATAGGCCGGAATCGCCGCCCATGCTGCACCAAAAACCATGGCGGCCAAGGTGCCGACAAGCAGCGCGATGGTCCAGTTTGGCCAGTCAAACGAGAGCATGATCAGTGCCACGCCAACGCCGGCAATGCCGGCCTGCCCTTCACCACCAATGTTAAAGAGCTTGGCATGAAATGCCACTGCCACCGCAAGGCCGGTAAATATGAAATTTGTGGTGAAATAGAGGGTGTGGCCGATGCCAAACGGATTAAACGCGCCTTGTATCATAACCTTCACAACAGCGATCGGGTTTTGCCCTATGGAGAGCACCACAAGGCCGGAAACCGCGAAAGCCAGCGCCAACGTGAGCAATGGAATCAGCCCGAGATCGACCCATTTGGGTAAGTTCTTGTTCATTTTCCTGTCTCCGGGTCTACGCCAGCCATCAGCAAGCCGAGCTCGCCCTCATTGGTATCTTCCGGCATCCGTTCGCCTTGAATCTCGCCGTCAAACATCACCAATATCCGGTCCGATAAGGCCTGAATTTCGTCAAGTTCAACCGATACCAACAATATCGCCTTGCCCGCATCGCGCAGGTTTACAATTTGCTGGTGGATGAACTCGATGGCGCCGATATCCACGCCGCGGGTGGGTTGGCCGATCAGCAGCACATCGGGGTTGCGCTCGATCTCGCGGGCCAGCACGATTTTTTGCTGGTTGCCGCCCGAGAAATGAGACGCCACAAGCTGCGGATTGGGCGGGCGAATATCAAAGCGTTCCATTTTGCCGCGCGCGTCTTCCAGCATGTATTTCTGGTTGGCGAGGCCCAAGCTTTTGCTGTATTCCGGCTCATTATGATAGCCAAAAGCGGTGTTTTCCCATGTCATGAACGGCATGACCAGCCCGCGCCGGTGCCTGTCTTCCGGTACGTGGCCGATGCCGCGATGGCGGCGCAACTGGGCGTTGGCGTGTTTTGACACATCAATCGCCTCGCCGTGCATCAATATTTCGCCGCTGGTGGCCGCGCCGATCCCGGCGATCACTTCCAACAATTCCGATTGCCCGTTACCGGCCACTCCGGCGATGCCCAAAATCTCGCCGCGCTTCAGCTCGAGCGATACGTTTTTCAGCTTCTTGACCTTGTGAATATCGGTGACGCTGAGATTGCGCACCTGCAT
>Ga0316205_10005673_pt1 | contig 10234 bp, 11 predicted proteins | sample 3monthpyrite_MG_FD_204941 | JGI IMG/M metagenome (GOLD analysis project Ga0316205, IMG submission 204941) | Microbial mat bacterial communities from mineral coupon in-situ incubated in ocean water Damariscotta River, Maine, United States -... | ecosystem: Environmental > Aquatic > Marine >...
AGAGAAACGGCCAATTGTTTTAAGGCACCATGTGTTTCAACTATGGCATCGTGGGCTGCTAAGGCCTCAAATTTGTTTTCAGCAGTAATAAAAGGTAGGCCAGTAAATTCAGCAATATATTCTGAAACTTTTACGGCATATCCCTTTGGCGTATTTATTCCAGTACCAACGGCTGTGCCACCTAAGGCCAACTGCGAAAGGTGAGCCAAAGTGTTCTCTAATGCTTTTATACCAAAGGCCAATTGAGCGGCATAACCACTAAATTCCTGACCAAGGGTTAGGGGCGTGGCATCCATAAGATGGGTACGACCAATTTTCACACAAGTACTAAACTCTGAAGATTTTTGTTGCAGTGTTGCGTGCAGTTGTTTCACTCCTGGAAGTGTTACTTCAGCAATCTTTTTGTAGGCAGCGATATGCATTCCCGTTGGAAAGGTGTCGTTTGAAGATTGCGATTTATTCACATCGTCATTCGGCTGTAGTGTTTTTTCGCCTTCACCAACGGTCTTTCCCGCAAGCTGGTGAGCTCTGTTAGCAATTACTTCATTGGTATTCATATTGCTTTGAGTTCCGCTTCCGGTTTGCCAAATAACCAAAGGAAACTGATCGTCGTGCATCCCCGTTAATATTTCGTCGCAAACGGCGGCAATTAAATCCCTCTTCTCTTCAGCTAAAACACCCAAATCACAATTGGTATAAGCAGCCGCTTTTTTAAGATAAGCGAAGCCATAAACAACTTCCAAAGGCATGGAGGCAGGGGTACCAATTTTGAAATTATTACGAGAGCGTTCAGTCTGTGCTCCCCATAATTTATCGGCGGGAACTTGAACCTCGCCCATGGTGTCTTTTTCAATTCTGTAGTTCATAATTGCTGTTTCTGAAATAGGATACAAAATTACTTATTTATGACGTAAGACGGAAGCCCTTGGCCCGAAGTTTTTCTAGCGAGACCGCAACGCTTCTCCAAGGGGAAACTTTAGGCTAAAATTTTTATTAAAACTGCATTAAATTTTGTAAAATTCATTTTATCTTTGCCAAAACAAAACACGCTGCATATGTTCGATTTCGATCAATATTTAGGATTTCTTGCATTTTTAACCATTTTAACCATTGGTTTTTGGCTAATGATCTTTTTAATTTCTTTTATTCCTTTTTGGATTGGAGGATATATAGTAGATAGCTTTAAAATTAAGCGTGAAGAAAAATTGAAAGCAAAAGGAGAGGCATAACCGCCGTATCCATTAAAATATTAAGGAAGTTCTATCGGGCTTCCTTTTTTTATGCCTTTTAGTTTCGTTCTAATCGAACTTTTTATCCAACCAGTGAATAATATTCAATAGCAGTTGATAATTTTCTTTGGCATCATCTCGGTTCATTCCTGCCTTAATTCTTTGACTACCCGCAAGTTGAGCACTGAACATAGCGGCTTCTCCAAAAAATACGATTCGCCCTTTACCGAAGTTGGCATAGGCTCCTTGAGACCATCCTTTTAAATTATGAACCGGAGTGTTTTTTTCAAATACCCAGGCCGTATCGGGTAACCTGTTTACATATTGTTCATCAAAAACTAATATGGGTTTGGCGAAGGTTGGGATTTTAAATCCTTGTCCAGTAAAGGTGGCAACTTCTTCAACACGTTCGTTGTCATTTCTTCCGTTGGTAATGACATTTTCCTTCAAGTTTTTATTGGTTCTACTGAAGTATCCGGGCATTCTAGACTGCAAAGTATCCATAGCGAATCCATCGGTGAATTCGAAATCAAAAGCGGCTGCAAGATTCTTTGAAGCCCCGCCCATAGGCATATGGTCCGCAATAAGGAATAGACTCCCGCCATCTAAGACCCATTGTTTAAGAACTTCTATTTCGGTATCTGAAAAGGCAGAGTAGGTAGGTACAAACCAGTTTTCGACATTTTGTTCATTCAGAGCGTTAGAGATTACTAAAATGTTGCCTTTGGACAGATTTGTTACATTAAATGTTCCTGTATAAGGAACTACTTGATAACCGTCTCTTTCCAACAAGGTTGCGAATGCCTTATAACGGCCTTCTTTGGTGTGAAAATTATGGTGACCCTCGTCAATAAAGACAATGGGGCCTTCTCCTTCCTTGTACTCAGGTGTATCAATGGTTGGACGAAAAGAGGTGTCGGCTACTTGTTGCGCAGATAAAACCCCTGTTAACAAACATATAATGACAAAACAGAAAAGCCTCATAAGATTGTATTTTGATATTTCTTTTAGCCCTCGAAATCTCCTTCGCCATCTCCTCCGCCACCGCGTCCAGAACGTTCGCGTTGTTTCTTTTGATTCAATCTATAGGTGAATGAAAGGGTAAATGAACGCTCGCGCCATTGAAATTCGCTAGTACTTCGAAAGCTATCAGTTTCGGTAACAGAATTCCTTTTTCTCGAATTAAGGAGGTCTCGGACATTAAACCCAATGGTTCCTTTGTCTTTTAGAATATCTTTACTGAAAGCAAGATTCAATGAAAAAATGCCATTGCTTTCTGTTTGGGCATTGTTACGAGGGCCTCGGTAAAAGGCGGTGGTTTGCCAATCTACCTTCGCAGGAAGCGTGACTTTAGAACTAAATCTTGAGAACCAGCTGGTGTCCTTATTTCCATAATCTACCCCGTTAAATTCACCTTCAGTTTCGAATTGAAAAAAGTTAAAACTACCATTCAATCGTAGCCATTTAGCAGGATTGTACAAAAGACCGGCTTCAAAACCAATACGCTCGTTGGTGGATAAATTAATAGGAATGGTTCTAATAATGGGGATTCCATTGGAAGTTACTTCTCCCGTTTCTTCTTGTACACGCGCAAAGGCATCTGTTTCATATTGATAGTACACCGATGACGTCAAAGTTATTTTTCTACCCCACTTTTTCAAATACCCAATATCGAAAGCACTCGAATACGCTGGGTCCAAATCGGGGTTTCCTTGAAATACGTTGGCTTCACTGGATCTAGATGGAAATGGATTGATAAAGAAACCACGAGGTCTGTTGATCCTCCTATTATAACCTAAAGTGACATTTTCCTGTTCACTGAGTTCGTAAACCAAATTAACGGTTGGGAATAAGCCCAAATAATCTTTATCAAAATTGAAATTTAAGTCTCCCTGTGACACGACATCTTCCCCGGTGACTTCTCCCTTCAATGTTGTTGCCTCCATGCGCAGGCCTAATAAAAAGGAAAATTTCCCAAATTTATTCCCGTATTGAGAATATAACGACTGAATGTTCTGAGTAAAATCGAAAACATTGGAAATGCTGTCATTCCGCACAAATGGCCCATTGGTTACCAACTGCTCTAACAATTGGTAGTCCGTAACATCGTTTTGATATCGCCCTCTAAAACCAGCTTCAAATTGGGCATTTTCACCAATTGGTAGCACATAATCTCCTTGCACTAAAAATTCCGTTCCATCTTCCATGCTCAAAATATCTTCGGCGGGAAGTTGCATTGAAACAGGAAAGGTGTCATTCTCATCAATGAAGGCACTTTCCGTTTCCGAAGAGGTTTCATATTGAAGATCTAACGTAAGCTTATGCCCGTCTTTACTAAGGTCGTTCTGATAGTTTAATGAAAATTGAAGGTTTTCGGAGTCTTCGCTTTCGTTCTCAATTCTACTACGAGTAATGGCCAGCCCATTAGCTGAGGTAAACTCGTTGGTAATATTGGTGGTTACATCGTCGTCATTTCCCTTTCTATAAAAACCAGTTGCCGTTATCGAAGACGCTTCAGTTAAGAAGTATTCGACACCCAAATTGGTATTAAACCCCCGTTGAAGGCGATCATAGTCCCTTTTTTCTACCACCAAAGGGTTTTCTATTAAGGTTGAGAAATATTCGTTCTCAAAGAGTGCATTTCCTGGTGTCTCTCGATAGCGATATCCTGTAGAGTTAAACACGTTGAATTTATTGGTACGCAAGTTTATATTGGTAGTAACTCCAGCTCCCAATGGATAAGTGAAATTAGTTTGAATAGAGCCATTAAGACCCAACGTTTTTTCTTTCCGAAGTATGATATTTAAAATTCCTGCGGTTCCTTCAGCATCATATCTGGCAGATGGAGATGTAATGACCTCGACGCGTTCGATTGCTTCTGCCGGGAGTTGACGCAAAGCATCGGTAGACCCAAAACCGGCAATGGCACTGGGTTTTCCATTGATAAGAATGCGGACATTTTCATTACCTCTTAGCGCAATAGCACCATCAACGTCAACCGTAACCGATGGGATATTGTCTAAAGCATCACTAATGGTAGCTCCACTAGTGGTCAAGTCCTTTCCAATATTGTATATTTTTTTATCAAGCCGTATTTGAACTTCTGTAGTTTCCGCCCTTACGACCACTTCATCCAAACTTTCAGAATCAAGTGCCATTGACATGGTTGGTAACTTGGTGTTTTCAAATAGTCGTTGTTCAGTAAGTTGCTTGGTTTTATAGGAGATAAATTCAAACTGTACGGTATACATGCCACTAGGAACCTCGATGCTGTAATTCCCTTTTGGGTCTGTAATCCCGCCAGTGGCAATTTTACCATCCTTGTTAATAAATGCAACGGTTGCATATTCCAGAGGTAAATTGGTGTCTTGCTCTAATACTTGCCCAGTGATCATCACCTTGGGTCGTTCACTTCCCGTTGGATTACCGCGTTGCGCAAAAATGGGTGAAGCAAATAATAATAGTAGCAGAAAAGTGATTGATCGCATGTTTCGTTTTGCCAATTTAGACTACGAAATTAGGCAGTGGTTTTAATAGGAGTCCATAAAGTTTTGTTAAAAAAATAAGATTAACAGAACAGTGTTGAATGGTACCTAGTTTCGATTTAAATAAAATCCAAAACTCGTTCGGGAGGCCTTGCTATGATGGCAGTGTCTCCTTTAACCACAATAGGTCGTTCTATAAGTTGTGGGTAGGTTATCATCGCCTTAACTATAGCCTTATTGGATAGTTTTTTCCCTTTAAATTGTTCTTTCCAAATAGCTTCGTTCGTACGCACCAATTCTATGGGATTCATCTTTAGAAGCCCTAGCAGTGCCATTAATTTTTCCTCAGTGAATGGAGTCTTTTTGTAATTAATTACCTCGATGTCGCTTCCGGCGTCGATCAAAATATTGTGGCAGGCACGAGATTTACTACAGCTTGGGTTATGATAGATAGTAGTCATGGATTATTTTATAGTTTCTGAATTGTTAGCCACCCTTCTTCGAATTTCTTCTAAAGCAGGATGTGTTTTAAAAAATAAAAACGGCTGGTGATAACCCAAAAAGGTAATTTTTTCACCAAAAGTGCTAGGCTCATTTAAGCGAACAGTAATTTTTCTGGGCAAAACCCATACATTTTCTTTGGTCGAACTTATTTGCGATAATGGAATTTCAATTTCTTTTTTGAAATTACTGACGAATAAAAAATCACCGTCAATGGATACTTTTTTGATGCCGTAGAAGTATAGCAGAAATACCAGGGAAAAAATGATTCCTGAAATAAGAAACGATATCAGGCCAGGTAAGGCCAAGTCAAGACTAAGTAGAAGGATAAATAGCCCTGCAAATAGCATTAAATAAACAAGGGGTAATATCACTTTATAAAAATAGGTGAGAGAAGAAGATAGCTTTTGCATGATAGATACGTTACAATTAATCATTTACCAATGCCTCAATCTCCAGCGTATAGTCGTACTGTAAATCTTCGTGCAGTGTTGTAATTTTCTTCTGAATTAAACTCAGTTGGCGCTCATACAAGTTCACCATGGTCACACTATTTTTTATAGAAGGCCTGAAATCCTTTAGCGTTCGACAGAAATAGAGGAGCAATTCCACTTCAGTTTCCTTTACCGACGAATAACGAATGTACTTTTTTGTTTCCCGAAGAATCTTCCGAATACTCTTCTTGACATAATAGAAACTGCTTGCGTTTATTTCAGAAAAACTTTGCTCTATATGTTCTTTCACCTGACTTACATAGGCTTCCTCATTATCACTTTCGAACAATAAATAGGTGAGGACTTCCTTATTTTCTTTTTTAAACCGAGCTAACCGGAGGCAGAGCGCTTCCAATTCTTCCGAAGATCGAAACTTCAGTTCTTTTTTTATTTGAGCAACGGTAGCGGGTTTCACTTGGAATATTGTAGTGTTAGTTGTCCATTCAAAGAACGTAATAATTTTTTAAGTGGTCTTCATAATTGCAATGAATGAATCATTTAAGTTGGATAATAAGCTAAAATTTGGCATTAAAAAAACCCATCTACCTAAGGCGGATGGGTTTTGGTCTAAAAAAATATGGTGCTGTTAAACTACTTTAACTTTTACTGCATTTAATCCTTTTCTTCCTTCTTCCAGTTCGAACTCAACTTCATCGCCTTCGCGAATTTCATCGATTAATCCTGAAATGTGTACAAAATGTTCTTGATTTGAACCTTCTTCAGTGATAAAACCAAAACCTTTGGCATCGTTGAAGAATTTTACTGTTCCTTTACTCATTGTTAAAATTTAAATTAATTAATTAGTTGTAGGCAATTACTATGCCATAACCTTAAAGGTACGTTTTTTATAAATGATAGTCTTTTAGGAAGTTAGAGCGAAATGTTCAGTGCTTGCAAATCTGTCTTTAATTGAACTGCGCCTTTAAAATGAATTCCTTTAATACCCACAGCTTCGCAACCATCGATATTGGTTAAGCTATCATCAATAAAGACTGCTTTTTCTCGGTCGATCTCAAAGCGTGAAAGCATCAGTTCATAAATTTCAGGAAAGGGTTTTCGCATTCCTTCATCTCCACTTACCAAAATACCCTCAAACCATTGGAGCCATGGAAATTTGGCAATTGCTTTGGGCCATGTCTCACCACTCCAATTGGTTAATGCCAAAACTCGATAATTAGAATTAGTTGAAAGACTTTTAAGAAGCTCTAAGGTATCGTCGTGAGCAAAACCGAGCATTTCTTCCCAACGACCATAGTACATCTCGATTAATGCTTTATGTTCAGGAAAAAGCGCGATTCGTTCTTTGGTCGCTTCGGTTAGCGAGTAGCCCGCATCCTGATTTACATTCCAGTCCCAAGCACAAATGGTATTTAGAAACCAATCCATTTTTTTGCGATCCCCTCGGAATTCTTTCAGATAAACATACTCGGGACTCCAGTCAATGAGAACACCGCCTAGGTCGAAGATAATAGTGTCGATTTTATGGTTCATTTTCTTATTGTTTTAATCACGACTTAATCGTTCAATAACGTTTGAATGCTGCGGAAAAAGTGTTGTTAGTTCGGTTCTTTTTGGCATATGGAAGTCTTTGAAATCGAACCCTGGAGCAACAGTACAACCAGCAAGAGCGAAACTGTCTTTAGCCAAAACTTCAGCGGCAAACCAATGACCACCAGGAACCATGTATTGCGGAACTTCGCCTAGTGACAAGTCGTTTCCGATGTCTTTATACCAATAATCTCCATTTGGTGCTATGATATGTAACTTGATGACGGCACCTTTATAAAAGTGCCATTGCTCATCTTGATGTATTTTATGAAAGGCCGAAAAGGTTCCAGAGTGAAGTAAGAAGTAAATGCTCGTGGCAAAATTTCGCTTTCCTTCATAAGGGCTACCAAGTTCTGCTTCAGAAATAGTACCCTTGCTTCGATAGGTTTCTTTAAAATAGCCTCCCTCGGGGTGAGGAGATAGATCCAGTTGTTGGATAATTGTTTCCATTGCATTCATGGCGCTGGGTTTTACTTCGGAAATAAACTTTTGTCCAAGCCTGGTACAATGCGTAGCGCATTTTTATAGTACACCTTTTTAAGCACATCATCTGGAAGGTCCAAACCGTACATAGGCCAGAAGGCATGGTATTTTTTGTGATAGGGAAAATATTCATCATCACTCTCTAAAACTCTGAAATAAGTAGGGAACTCTCCCGGTTTCCAACTGTCTTTCCCGAATAGAATACGATCCTGGTATTTAATAAAAAATGCCTTTGCAAAACGAGGTTGACGCCCCAGTTCAGCAATAATGGCACCTATGCCTACATTCATATTTGGCATTTCATCTAGCAATTGTCCCAACTTTCCGAGGTCATTCGCAAACCAACCCATATGGGCATTTATAAAAGTAGTGTTCGGGTGTTTTTTGAACATTGCATGTTGTTCAGCAATCAATTGCTCCCAAGGAACGGGGTTCGTAGCATTTCGTTTTCTACGGGGATGTGTTTTTAATTCGAGCCAACGTTCGTTATCGCCGTCAAATTCGTCCCAGAATGGTTTCGGGTCTGCCGTATGAATAAGTACTGGAATGCCCAATTCACCGCATTTCGCCCAAATAGGATCGAGCCTTGGATCGTTAACGGCAATGCGATTTCCGTCTGTATCTTGATTACGGAGCCCTAAACTTTTATAGACTTTTAATCCTCTTGCGCCATTTTTGCAATCCTCCGCTAATTGATTGACTGCATTTTCGGCCCAACCTTCGCTTCCAACACCATCAAAGTTCACATTGGCAAAAACAACAAAGCGATTGGGGTAGTTGTCCTTAATATTTTCAACCGATTTCAACAAGGTTGCTCCAGAACGACCACTTAAATTTACCATAATACCCATATTTAGGGTGTCCATGGCAGCTATCACAGGAGATAAATCTTGCTCAGCCATTCGATATTGGTGCCCGTGAACATCAATAAAAGGAAACTTAGCCTTAAGGATGCTGTCTCCAGGAACCACTAAGGTGGAGGTAGGATTGTATTCTTCGAACGTAAGATCTTGACCAAAGCTGAAGGAACTGATGCATACGAAAACAATAGTGAGTAGGGTGTTTTTCATTGGTTTTGGTTTAAACCATAAATGTAAAAATATGAATAGAAGTCAGGAAGCTTTTAGGATGGGTTTAACGTATCCCAATATGGACTATCCGTACGTCTTTTTAAGAATCTCGTTGGTTTCTTCTAAAGATTTAAAAACATCAAAAGTTTTCCCCTGTGTTCGCTGCGCACCCATCGCATTTCCATACTGGGCGGCTTTAATGGGGTTATTTGGATCCCAAAGCAGGCTAAAAGCAACACCGCCGGCAAAGGAGTCTCCACATCCTGTTGTATCTATTACTTCGTCTACTTTTACTGAAGGGACGAGGGTTTGCTTTAACTCGCCATCTTCCAGCGTATAAACCATCACACCTCTTGAATCTAAAGTCACGAATAACGATTTTAGACCGTGTGATAGGCAGTGCATGGCAAATTCAGGTAATTTTTCCTCTGCAATTTCGTGATTATCTTCGAGTTCATCACCAGAGTATTCCAACTCGAACCAGCTACAATTGGCTTCTTCCAAATTCATTTTAAGAACATCGATATAAGGCAACCAAACATCACGGTCTACCCAAAATTTAGTTACGCGATCACCGTGAGTCGTTAACGAAGTAGTAGGGCCATGAGCATCAAAAACAATGGAGGCATCGCTATTCGCCTTAATATATTTAAGCGTCTCTAAAGGCACTTCAAAATCGGTTACAGGAACACACACAAACACATCGCAGTCTAATAAAGGGGCCACATCTTTCGGCAAAATGGGTGTCATAAAGGCCGTTTGCTTTTCAATACGTTTGTTTTGATCTACAAACCTTAGGTGAATAACATCACCGCGGTCGGCAGCACTATGAATATGATTGGTCTCAACATTTTTGTAAGGAGCGAATAGTTCCAGAATAGGAGCTAAGTCCTTTTTCCGAACATGCGTTACGGGTATGACCGTTCCATGAGTTCCCAACAAATTGGAAATAGCTATAGCAGTGTGTGTAGCACAGCCATATTTTTTAATGACCTCATTATGATGAGTGGTAATATGGTCTCTTGGGATGGGCCCCAAAACGGCTACTTTAAATTGCTTCATGTAAGGATGACTTTTACGACTCTGTTTGGAATGACAAAGGTTCCTATCAAAAATAGGAACTAAATTTTTCATACCGAAATTAATTTGGAAACTACTTCAAATTTCGCAAGCCTTCATACACAACAATGCTAACAGCATTGGCCAAATTTAAACTTCTGATATGCTCACTATGCAAGGGTATCTTAAATAATTGACTGGCGTTTTCAGTAATGATTCCCTCTGGTAGACCCACAGATTCCTTACCAAAAATTAAAAACATCCCGTCCTCGTAATTAATGGAGAGGTAATCTTTGGTAGCATGACTAGAAAGGAAGGCCATTGGCTTGCCTTGGTGTGTTTCAAGAAAGTGGTCGATACTTTCA
>Ga0316205_10005675_pt1 | contig 10232 bp, 9 predicted proteins | sample 3monthpyrite_MG_FD_204941 | JGI IMG/M metagenome (GOLD analysis project Ga0316205, IMG submission 204941) | Microbial mat bacterial communities from mineral coupon in-situ incubated in ocean water Damariscotta River, Maine, United States -... | ecosystem: Environmental > Aquatic > Marine >...
TCTTCAAGCAGACCTGCTAATTCCGAAGTGGATTGTCGGAAACTATTGGCCGTCCATGCTTTTCCGATGGCTGTTTTTATCGTGTGTGGGCCTGCGAATCGATCTCGCAGGAGAGCTTGCACATTGCTCCCTTTATCAACAACGGCGACAGCGACTGAGTATCCCCGTTTACGGCACTCGTTAATAGCCCCCCAAGTCGCTTTGCTAGCAGTATCAACTGTCATAGACTTGACGGTAAAAGTGCTGGCGTTTTCGGCGTTAGATGTTAAGGGCACGCTTAATATGAGACCAAATAAGAGTGCGTATAGTTTTTTTTGTTTTAACATATTGTTATCTCCAGATATATTCCGTGTTGGAAAATGAAAGTTGAATTAAGGCTTTAGAGTATTTAAAAATTCATCAATTTCATCAGCGGCATCGTCAGTATTCAAATCCCTGAACAGGTGGTCGGCGCCATTAACAGTCGTCAGTTGAATTTTTCTACCATCAACCATTGGTGCAAGTTTTTTATCAAGGCCAACGACAACATTGTCATCCCCAGCGACAACAACAAATACCGGTTTATGTATTTTTGTTAATAGCGAGGGTGTATCGAGAAGTTCATCGTGTCCAAAGTAGGAAACAAAGGTATCAGCGGTTGCAGGGATGTCCTGGCAAAACATAATGTTGGTATTTTTTATAACGCTATTGCCCTTGCCTTCACTGGCCAGGCGGCGCGCTTTGCTCAATGTAGGTTTTAAAGCTTGTTTGTATCGACGTTGATAGCTTTCACTACCATTAGCGCTGGTAGCAGGTGCCATCAATATAGCGGCTTTGATGAAGTCACTATCATGTTGGCTAAGATACAAGGCAGATTGAGAACCACCACGTGAATGACCAAGCAACACGGCTTGTGGTGCACCTTGTTTCATTAACCAGGTTACCCATGCACCTATCTCGTGGACTGCATCTTCATGTCGATGGTTGTGTGTGACAGCGCATTCGTACATTCCCTGCCGTTTGTTGATACCAAGGCTGAGTGTAATCGCCAGGCTGTTATAACCTCGCTCTTTTAGCTGTGCTTGTAGGTAGGTAACAAATTCCATTCGTCCATGTGCCAAACCACCATGGGTGATGAGAATGACCCCGTCTTTCAGCTTGCTATCACCTGCCAATTCTAACCAGGCGTTGAGGATCAAACCCTTATGTTGTATGGTAACCTCACTTGCCTCGGCTTTAATTGTAAGTGTGGTTAGACAGAAAAGTGCGGTAAAGACGCTAAATATTAGTCGTCGGTTTTTCATAAGTTCCTCGCTAAAATTGATGAATACTGTTTCTAATATCGATGACCATTTTGTTGAGCGCCTGGTCGTTGCTGCGTGATAATTAGATCGCTTTCAAGTAGAAAAGCAGTTGAGCTTACAAAAGCCAATGGCCATAACATGATTTTTATCTGATGAAACTATGATTCCTGTAAAATCAATCATTTGTAGCAACTACCTTACTGATGTCCAGTACTGAAAAAGAACGTATAGAAGAAACTGCTAGTCGCTTTTTCTTATCAGATTGGCATGTCGATGTGCAGTCAAACCGACTCAGTTCAGGTGATACGGTCGTTAAGCTGGAAAGCAAAGTGATGGCCGTACTTGTCTATCTCGCGCAACATCAGGGTGAGCTAGTTACTCGCGAGTCACTTGAAAAGGCAGTATGGGGAAATACGATCGTAGGCTACGATGCGCTGACACGTTGCATTGCAAGATTGCGTAAGGCGTTTAATGATGATCCACGTCAACCTGCTTTTATAGAAACTATTTCCAAAAAAGGTTATCGACTTATTGCTCCTGTTACCTATAAGGATAAGGACTCTGTGAGTAGGGTTGACTCACTGGTACAAGAACTAGAGAAACAGAGTGATGATATTGTTACGCCCGGTAGATCAAAAAAATCATGGGTATTGGTAATCGGATTGAGTCTTATTTTGATTGCCATCTTGCCACAATTAGATATATGGCAAGATAGTGAGATAGTAGAAAGAACACAGGATAAACCTTCAATTGTAGTGCTCCCCTTTGTTAATTTGAGTGATGATGCTGATCAACTTTATTTCAGTGAAGGTATTACTGCTGATATCACGACAGCTCTATCCAAGTTATCAGGTTTAAAAGTTATCTCTCAGTCATCGAGTATGAATAATGAAGCTATATTAGCCAACACAAAAGATTTGGCCGACAGGTTGGGTGTGCGATATGTTTTGGAAGGTAGTGTCAGAAGAACAGATGACAGAATACGAGTTAATGTAAGACTGGTGGATGCCCTGAGTGATGTCTATCTATGGTCAGAGAAATATGACCGGGATCTCCGTGATGTATTCGCCGTTCAGGATGATGTATCAACGAATATTGCTAAAACCTTATCGGTGAAATTAACCGAAGAAGAAAAACGCCAGACCGCCAGAAAATTCACCGTCAGTATTGAGGCATATGATGATTTTCTTAAAGGTAAGCAGTTATATATTCATCGTAATAAACAGGATAATTTGCAAGCGAGATACTATTATCAACGTGCGATTGACCGTGACCCTGGTTTTTCGAGAGCCTTTAGCGCCATGGCTTTAACCTATGCGGCTGAATATCGTTATAGCTGGGGAGAAGGTTCCTCGAAAAATTCATTGGATAGTGCTTTGCAATTAGCTCAGAAAGGTGTCGCCATTAATGGCGAATTGCCGCAGGCACATTGGGTTGTGGGCTATGTACGTTTGTTTAAACGCGAATATAAAAAAGCGTATGAGGCTGCCAGTCGCGCGGTAGAACTCGACCCCGATTTTGCAGACAGTTACCTGATTTTGGCTATAGGTGAGTTACATGCACAGCAACCGGAGAAAGCCGTGCGGCTCATTCAAAAAGCCATGGTGCTAAACCCATTAGCGCCAACCGCTTATGACTCAATTCTGGGTCAGGCTTATTATTTTATGGGGGAGTATGAAAACGCGGCTGATCTATTGAGCAAGGCCGTTAATAAAAACATCAATTTACTCACTGCGCATATTTTTTTGATAGCCACGTTGAATAAAATGAAAAAAAATGACGAGGCCAGTTGGGCTGTTGACGAATTAAAGACAGTGGCTCCAAGCTTTACTGTAGACAAGGCGGTAGAATTGCTGCCGATTCAAGACGGTAAACACCTTGAAGAAATAAAGCAACTGTTACGCAAATCAGGACTGTAATGCTGCCAGGTTAAATGACGATCTTTTGATTTAGTACGCGTAACCATGCAAGGCTGATAAAGATAACCCCTAACGCCGGTAAGGCCGCATAATTCACGAACTCCCAACCGTAGTGATGTTGTAGAACACCGGCTGATAAAGAACCGGCGGACACGACTGAAAACACAATAAAGTCGTTGGTAGCCTGTGCTTTAAAACGCTCTTCTTGCTGATAGGTTTCTGTTAATAATGTCGTTGCGCCTATAAATAAGAAATTCCAGCCTATTCCCAATAGTAATAAGGCCGACCAGAAATGCAGGACAGTAGTGCCTGTTAGATTAATAATCACGCAGGCCAATGTAGAAATGGTTCCCAAGAGTAAGATAGGGAGTATGCCAAACCGGCGGATTAGTGAACCAGTAAAAAAAGAGGGCACGAACATACCTAGCACATGCCATTGGATGACAAATGATGTATCCGAAAAAGGATGCGTGTGATGATGCATGGCTAACGGAGTGGCAGTCATGACCAGGGACATAATGGCATAACCGAGCATGCCGCAAATAACAGCAATAACAAAGCGCGGTTGTAAAGCAATTTCTTTAAGGGGGCGTCCGGTTTTGGTTTGTCTGGTTTTCTCAGTATCATGCTTATGCGGTAAATCCAGGCGTAACAGTAGTAAAAATGACAGCACATAAATCACTATCAAGGATGCGTAGCTAGCGGCAAACGCGGCGTCACTAATAATGTCGCGTGTGTAGTTTGCGAGATTCGGGCCTATAATCGCAGCCAGTACACCTCCTGCTAACACTAAAGAGATCGCGCGACTTTTGTGTTCGGTATCGACATTATCTGCGGCGGTAAAACGATAGTAGTTAGCAAAGCCGGAAAAAACGCCCAACAGTATGCTGCCAAAAATAAACAGCATAAATTGGTGCTGGATAATGGCATAACTGCAAACGACAGCGCCTACTAAAGCAACACAAACTGCAATCAGGTAGGCGGCCTTACGTCCTATGCGAGCCATCAGCATGGCCGCAGGAATACTGGTTAGCATGGTGGCAACGAGTTGAGAAGCAAATGCGACGCTGGCATACGTTTTGTCAGTCGCCAGGGAAAAACCGACCAGTGCCGATGTCGCAACCACGAGCGAGGTCCCGCTCATGAATAATGCCTGGCATAGTGCCAGTATCGGGATATTATGTTTAAAGCTTCTGCTCAAAGAGGACAAATTTAATTTTCGCTATGGTAGTGTGATTACTTAGTTTACGGTTGATGGAGTGAAACTGGAAACGTTTTTTAATGATCGTAAATTAAGGTGATTTATCTAGTGAGTGATAAGGACAATAGATCCCTCAGGATTGTGCCGTGTTGAGGAAATAATCAATATTTTTTTAAACTATAACCTTGGCGCATGCTGTCGTTACTTTGAACTTTTTATTCCTATCAAGGCAATTCATATTGGGATAATGTTTCGCAATTGACAGATAGTGAAGCCGAAAATGTGAAGTCTAACGTTTCGGCTACCTTTATGGTACCGAAAAGCGCAGAAAATGGCTTAAGCTTAAGGTCTGAATGGTCAATACGGAATGTTCCCTTCGCTGTCATAGTTTCATTGTCGCAACTTATTTTGTAGGGGGCATGTGTTGTGGTCTCATTGCCTCCGAGAGTAAGATCAAGCTTCATTTTTTTATGTTTAATATCAGCGCTGACACGTGCCAGAATGACTGGGTGATTTTTTCCGTCTAGCAATTCCGCGCTTAGCATATTTTTTTTAGTGCCAGCTATATCTTCTTTAGATGGCTGTGTTTTGTCTGCAAGGTGTGGGTAAAGTGCTCGATCACTTTCACGATCAACAGCCAGGTCTTGTACATGAAATCTCAGGCTTGCCTGTAGTTTTCCTTCCTGGCTCAGTTGGTAGTTTCCACGCCATTTTTGGGCGGCAATAATGTGGTCATGACCGAAACCGGACAATAGACCGTCACTGTAAACAAGCACATGGAAGTAGGAGCCGGATGAGATGATTTCGCCTTCAAGGTTTTGATCGGGTTCAGCCGAGGCAGTACTCGCTAGTAAGGTAACTAGCGTTAAATAAGCTGCACGACATAACTTAGACATTGTCAGTACCTGGAAAATGATGCCAGACCCAAGTCTGTTCTAAATAGAACATGCTTGATAGGCCATCGGTCATTCCTGGTTACAGTAATTTACAAGCTTCATCAAAATCCAGGCGAGGTAGTCGCGGAAATAATTTTTTGGGATTTCCCTTGCCCAGCGCGCAAATCATATTGATTTTGATCTTACCTTCAGGGAAAAAAGCAGTATTCATTTTGTCAGCATCAAAGCCTGTCATCGGTCCACAGTCCAGGCCAATACTACGCGCTGCCATGATAAAATAGGCAGACTGTAAGGTGCTGTTGCGAAAAGCGGTGTCATTAATAGCTTTGTCGTTGCCTACGTACCAGGAGCGGGCATCGGTGTGTGGAAATAATTTAGGTAATTGCTCATAAAATTCCATGTCCATGCCGATGACTGCGACGACAGGAGCGGTGCGGCATTTTTCTACATTGCCGTCACTAACGCAGGAGAGTAGCTTTTCTCTGGCTTGCTCTGAGCGAACAAAATGTATTCTGGCGGGGCAACAGTTGGCACCAGTAGGTCCCATTTTCATCAAGTCATATATTTGATGGATCTGCTCATCACTGACTTCACCTTCTTGCCAGCCGTTATGGCTGCGAGCGTCATTAAATAAAGTATTCAAGGTTTGCTCATCTAAAACTGTTGTCACATTAATTCTCCAGAAAATAATTTAAATACGTTAGTTTGCTTTCTGTCCGCCAGCAATTCCCTTGTTTTTTAGTGAGGTGAGCGCTGTGTTCATATCATCAATACTGACAGGAAAACTGAGTGCATGGTCTATCGGGTAGCTTGCTTTCAGACGCTCAAATGCAGTCGCGTATTCCTTTTCATACAAGACGATAATCTTGCAGTCAGGGTATTGGCCTTGCATGGTGGCGAGTAGAGTTTCAAGATTACTCGTGCGATCCCTGAAATCCGACTGAAAATTGAATTCGGCGACGATGATATCAGGTGTTTGCTTCTTCATGCTGGAAATGGCCTTGCGCACAGATTTTGCCATTAAGTGCTGGTAACCCTGTTGTTGATAAACGGGACCGAAGTCAGCATAACCACCTATTTCGATGATGGATAGTAATAAAGACATGTGTGTTTTGGTGGCCTTTTTAAGCTGCCTGAAGGAAAAATCCTGTGAAAAGCCATTGTATAGCAAATTGCTTATGTATTGGAATTAGCGCTCCAAATTTACCGGCATTTGGAATAATTGATAAAAATCTATATAAAACAATTCATTATCTGTTTCATGGGATATAGTTAAACCGTAATTTAATGCATTTTTGATGAAGCCATTAAAATATATTATCAAAAACTAATATATTAATTTTAAATGCCTGTATATAATGGACGGATGTGGCGTGCGCACCAATCTTCAAGATCCCATGCGCCGACCGGGTGATTATTTTCTCCCGACTATTATCGGGTTCGCAACTCAAGCGTTATAGTCGCGTACCCTCAAAATGTTAGACTCATTAAATAACAGTACCTGGAGGAATTACAATGAGCGAAAAGCAAGATATCATCAAGCGTATGCTCGAACTGCAAAAGAAATTTGTCGAGTTTGAACAGCAAAATGGCGTAGACGGTTTTGATTATTATTCACCGGGTGAAGGCCATCCTCTTGACGGATTCCGTCAGGAATATAATGACCTGGCGAACAAAGTTGTCGACCTGGCTCATGGTGAAGCGGGTTCACACCGATAAGGTGTAGGGTGCCGTCTAAAAAAGCCGATGTCTGCGACATCGGCTTTTTTTATGTGTACGAGAAATGCTGCTATCACTGCTGAATTATATTGATTAATGGCGGTCTCAATCACCATGAGCACAGAAAAAATCAATCCACTCCTATTTGTATACAACGCCGACAGTGGTTTATTCAATACCATGACGGATATTGCACACAAAATGTTGTCGCCATCCACCTATGCTTGTAGCCTTTGTGCCATTACCCATGGCGTGTTTGCCGAAAAGCAGGAGTGGCGAGCATTTATCGAGGAACTGGGAGTACCCGTAGAATTCCTGCATCGTGATGAATTTGAGCGCCAATATAGTGCCCCCCTGGATGCCTATCCAGCAATCTTGCAGAATCAGAATGGTAATATGAATGTATTACTGGCTGCGGCAGATATTAATCGCTGTCATCGTATAGATGAGCTGCGCCAATTAGTTGAATCAATAGTCAATCACCCTTAAACCTTGGTCAGGCTTTATCGTATTGATACTGTTATTACCCATTTCAAGCCTTAATGTATAACTTAAGCTATTGTTTTTAATGTGATAGTTCAGGTTTTCCAATATTATTCCCCACTAATACATGTTTTTTAGTACAATTCGCATCCCATTAACGCAAGAGTGTTGTATCCCGTGAACGAAAAATTAAGAAATATTGCCATCATTGCCCACGTTGACCATGGTAAAACTACGTTGGTTGATAAACTCTTGCAGCAGTCAGGTACGCTCGACGAGCGCGCCACACCGACTGAACGTTTAATGGATTCCAATGATCTGGAAAAGGAGCGGGGTATTACCATCCTTTCCAAGAATACAGCCATCGACTGGAATGGATACCATATTAATATAGTCGACACCCCCGGGCATGCCGATTTTGGTGGAGAAGTCGAGCGTGTACTATCCATGGTTGATAGTGTGTTGCTTCTAGTCGATGCCGTTGAAGGCCCGATGCCTCAAACACGCTTCGTCACCCAAAAAGCTTTTGATTTAGGTTTAAAGCCCATTGTTGTCGTTAACAAAATTGATAAAGCCGGATCACGACCCGACTGGGTTGTGGATCAAACCTTTGATCTGTTTGACAAGCTCGGTGGAACCGATGAGCAACTTGATTTCCCTATTGCTTATGCCTCAGCTATTCAGGGTTTTGCATCACTTGAAAGTGATGTAAGTGAAGGCGATATGACGCCTTTATTTGAAACTATAGTGAAAGAAGTGTCTGCCCCTGATGTGGATACAGATGGCACTTTTCAGATGCAAGTTACCAGTCTCGACTACAACAGTTATGTTGGCGTTATTGGTGTCGGTCGCATCACGCGTGGAAAGATTAAAAAGAATGCCAGCGTTACGATTGTGGATAGAGAAGGCAAGAGCCGTAATGGCCGGGTTTTACAAATCTTCGGATTTTTGGGGCTTGAGCGTGTTGAAGTGGACGAGGCGCAGGCGGGAGATATTATTGCTTTTACCGGTATCGAAAACCTGGGTATTTCAGATACGCTATGCGACCCGTCGAATGTAGAAGCGTTGCCTGCGCTGTCAGTTGATGAGCCTACAGTAAGCATGACCTTTCAAGTGAACAAGTCTCCACTGGCTGGAAAAGATGGCAAGTTCGTTACTTCTCGACAAATCAAGGATAGGCTCGAACGTGAACTGGTGCACAACGTAGCCCTTAGAGTGGAGCCTACCGATGACCCGGATAAGTTTCGAGTGTCCGGCCGTGGTGAATTACATTTGTCTGTATTAATAGAAACCATGCGACGTGAAGGTTACGAGCTTGGTGTTTCGCGCCCCGAAGTTATTATTCGTGATGTCGATGGTGAAAAGCATGAACCCTTTGAGCAGCTAACGGTTGATGTGGAAGAGCAGCACCAGGGCGGTGTCATGGAAAAACTGGGCATCCGTGGTGGTGATCTGAAAAACATGATGCCCGATGGTCAAGGCAGAGTGCGACTGGATTACATCATGCCTGCACGAGGTTTGATTGGTTTTCGTACTGAGTTTATGACGGCCACGCAGGGAACCGGCTTGATCTATAGCGTCTTTGATCATTATGGCCCTGTTAAGAAAGGGGATTATGGTAAGCGCATCAACGGGGTTTTGATATCTAATGGTGCGGGTAAGGCGGTTGGTTACTCACTTTTCACTTTGCAGGATCGTGGCCGTTTGTTTGTTAGTCATGGTGATGAATTATATGAAGGCATGGTGATTGGTATTCATGCACGTGACAATGATCTGGTTGTTAACCCATTAAAAGGAAAGCAGTTAACCAATGTGCGCGCTTCTGGTACAGATGAGAATATTGTATTGAGCCCGCCCATCAAGCAAACGCTGGAACAGGCTCTGGAATTTATTGATGAAGATGAGTTGGTTGAGGTTACGCCGAACTTTATTCGCTTACGTAAAAGGTATTTACTGGAGCATGAGCGAAAAAAAGCCGCCAGAGCATCTGCGGATTAACTGTGTTGAGGTGTAGACATTAGTCTTTCTCAGCAGCAATAAAAAACCCGAACAAATGTTCGGGTTTTTTATTGCTGCCACTCATCCCTGAGTTAATAAAATGGCTTCATGCCGTAGATTATCATCCATTGATAATCAGATCCCTCTATATAAATCATCCATGCCTTAGTGGGTTCACATCCTTGTGTGGGTCAATTGTCTTCCTTACTTAAAGCCGTCATCCATTGCGACTTCTACTGCATGCATCCAGGACTATCCTTGCCTTGGGTGCCACATCCCTGAGTTATTAAATAGTCATCCTTGACCGTGTAGCCATCCGTTGCGAGCTATAATTACTCACCCAAGACGATCCTTGCTTTGGGTGCACCCATCCTTAGGTATGTAATGTCCGTCCATGACAGTGATTGCTATCCGTTAATCACTGTATGGACACATTATGAATTATTTAATAATAAATAACAGTCGGTAAATGCTGACTATCTTTGTAGGAATAATCTGACATTGTTCTATTTATGTTGGTTTTCTCAATGGCAATAAAAAACCCAAACATAAGTTCGGGTTTTATATTGCTGCTAGCCAGAGGTTTTGCAGCGATCAGCCAATGGTTATCCATGTCTGTGGTGACCACTCATCCTTAAGAGACAACCTGTTCGATCCTTGACCAGTGATTGCTATCCGGCAGTCACTGTATGGATACATTATGCGCGAAGTGGCTCGAATTGAAAGTCGGTAA
>Ga0316205_10005676_pt1 | contig 10230 bp, 11 predicted proteins | sample 3monthpyrite_MG_FD_204941 | JGI IMG/M metagenome (GOLD analysis project Ga0316205, IMG submission 204941) | Microbial mat bacterial communities from mineral coupon in-situ incubated in ocean water Damariscotta River, Maine, United States -... | ecosystem: Environmental > Aquatic > Marine >...
CAAACGTTTAATCTCTGGATTTATGCAAATGCAGCTCATAAAATATGACTTTATTTGAATAAACGGGCAGATTCATGAACTTTAGTCAGGATACTAGCGAAGAAACGACTAACATCCACTCATATACTGAGGACTATCTGGTCATAAACGGCATGAAATATGACTGCCACTGCCTGATTCACCGTGATGGATTAATACAACCCTGGTCTACAGATACGCCATTATCACCAGAATGCTCAGATTTTGATGCGCTTCTGGCCTGTAAACCTGAAGTTATTCTGCTTGGAACTGGTAAAAACCTACATTTCCCCCCAGTTGAGCTAAGGCGTTACTTTTTACAGAAAAACATCGGCCTTGAAGTCATGGACACAGGCGCCGCATGCCGAACTTATAATATCCTGCTAGCAGAAGGACGAAATGTAGCAGCAGCGATACTTCTGGATCAGGATTTCGTCGTTTCCTGATTTATTACAGGCAAAAAAAACGGGGCCTAAGCCCCATTCCTTCTGTTACACCAAGTCTGCAACATTTATATAGCCATTGTTAGTCCTGTAACAACAACTCTTCAGAAAACCCCTGGTTTTCTAAAATCTTACGCATGCGTTTTAATGCATCCATTTGTATTTGACGTACACGTTCACGTGTTACACCCAGCTCTTTACCAACATTTTCAAGCGTCTGGCGCTCATGACCATGCAGGCCAAAACGTCTGACAATCACTTCACGTTGTTTTTCATCCAGCTGATCAAGCCATAGTGCCAGATTTGCAAAAACATCTTCATCCTGAAGCAACAATGAAGGCTCCGGATTATTGTCATCTGCAATCACTTCAAGTAAAGGTCGATCATTATCTTTACCTACAGGCACATCGACAGAAGCAACTCTGTCACGTAAACCGAGCATTTTTTCAACAACACTGACTGGTTTATCACAATATGCAGCTATTTCATCCATAGATGGTTCATGATCTTGTGTTTGTTGCAGTGTACGGGCAGCTCTCAGGTATACATTCATTTCTTTGATTACATGAATCGGAAGTCTGATGGTTCTTGTCTGGTTCATCAGTGCTCTTTCAATGGTTTGTCTGATCCACCATGTGGCATAAGTAGAAAAGCGAAAACCTCGCTCCGGATCAAACTTTTCAACCGCACGGATCAGACCCAGATTACCCTCTTCTATTAAGTCGAGTAATGCCAGTCCACGATTCATATATCGGCGGGAGATTTTAACCACAAGACGGAGATTACACTCGATCATTTTGGCCCGTGACGTTAAGTCACCTTTCAAGGCTTTACGAGAGTATAAAACTTCTTCTTCAGCAGTTAATAAAGGAGAAGCTTCAATTTCTTTGAGATAAAGGCGAGTAGCATCAAGTTCTGCACGGGATTCAGTTTTTTTAGCAGGAATTTTCTTTGCAATTGATTCTTCTTTAACAGACTCTTCTTCCGTATCTTCAATAGCAATCTCTGTATCATCAATATCAATGTCGAGAATTTCAGAATTTTCTAAAACAGCTTTTTTTTCCGATAAACCTTTCTTAACTTTTGCAGTAGCCACTGTCATGCTCTTATCCTTTTATTTTAGGCGTATAATTAATTTCGCCTTTAGTTGATGTACTGACTATTTTTAATACTCAGCTATTCAATCTATATTTTTTAACTTAATGCTTGCAACCTACCTAATTCAGATTATTCTTATATTCGAATTTAAAAACACTCAATCACTATTAAGTTAAGGTAAATATACCAAGGGATTAACAGGTTTACCGTCTTTTCTTATCTCGAAGTGTAAAAGGTTTGTTACATTTGGCGTTTTACCGATAATAGCGATCGTTTGACCCCTTTTAACAGCAGTTCCCTCTTTTACAAGAAGCTTTTTGTTATGTGCATATGCACTTAAAAAACGATCGTTATGTTTAATAATAATCAGATTACCGTAACTGATTAATCCACCACCACTATAAACAACAACACCCTTACCTGCAGATTTAATTTTTTGACCAGAAACACCCTTAATATCAATACCCTTACGATCATGATTATTAGCGGCATAGGTAGTAATAACTTTACCTGATATTGGCCACGACCATTTTATTTTTCCCTTAGAAAAGCTTGCTGATAAATTAATCTTTTCAGGTTTTGTTTTAGTAACTGGTTTTGCAGCCGGCCTGGTTTTATGGCGGGGCGCTCTTGTATGTGTTTTGTTTTTTACTGATGATGAAAGAATCGGTGGTGCTTTAGGTATATTCTCCGGATCAGAATAATCTGGTGCCTCTATAGGAGACGAAATATCTGATTTTTCTTTTTCGACCGAACCAAAAAGATAGTTTTTATCGGGCGATGGTGATGCAGGGCCTCTCATTTTAAGACGCTGACTAGGAAAAATAGTAAAAGGCTTCGGGATGTTATTCCACTGAGCCAGTGACTTAAAATCCAGATCATAACGCCATGCAATTGAATATAAAGTGTCTCCGTATTGTACGTTGTACATATACGGATCCCAGTTTTTAACTTTGTCACCCAGATTCTTTTCAATACTGCAGCCAGCCACAATAAAAGTGATAACTATCAACAGTATTGACTGCATATTCATAAGCTTAAGACTTTGCAATAGCATACCCGAGAGCCAGTAATACAATTGAAATCCAGCCTATCCATTCAATATATTTTTTTACAGTCGGTTCAAGTTTTGGTCCGGCCCAGGCCATTAACAATGAAACCATAAAAAAATGTGCGCTGCGCCCTATCAGAGCTGCAAAAACAAAAGGTATAAAAGTCATACTTAATGCACCGGCAGATAAAGTAAACAATTTGAAAGGTATTGGTGAAAAGCCGGCTACTATGACTGCCCAGAAGCCCCACGTACTAAACCATGACACCGCGATATTATATTTATCAATATAACCGACTTTAACCAGTAATGGCTGTACTACGTCAATTGCATACGCTCCGACCAAGTAACCGAGCATACCACCAGCCACTGAGGTTATTGTAGCCAAAACAGCCAGCTTAACTGCCCGTTCAGGTCTTGCAACAGCCATAGGTGCAAGCATTAAAGCAGTTGGAATTGGAAAAAAGATGGATTCTATAAAACTGATAAAAGCCAGATACCTTTCTGCGTGCTTATGCGCAGCCCAGAGCATCGTTTTTTTATATAAACCCTGAAAGATCATTAGCGCTGGGCCCCGTCTAACATGGGTACAAAAAAGACATCTTCATATTTTTCACGAATAAATTCATCACCCTGCCTTTGTATTAATAAAAGACTTTGAGTGCCTGCTTGCCCACCAACCGGTATCACTAAAATACCACCATCTGTCAGTTGTTGTAATAATGCCTCAGGCACATCAGCCGGAGCTGCTGTAACAATAATCGCAGGGTAAGGTGCATGCTCTACCCAGCCCCAGCTGCCATCAGTATGTTTTAAACTGATATTGTTATAACCAAGCTGACTGAAACGGGTTCGTGCCTGATTAGTCAGTGCAGCAATTCTTTCTACGGAATAAACCTGTTTTACTAGTCTCGATAAGATGGCCGCCTGATAACCTGATCCGGTGCCAACTTCAAGCACCACATCCGGCACCCCCTTTGACAAAATTAACTCTGTCATTTTGGCAACAATATAAGGTTGTGAAATAGTCACGCCATGATTAATGGGTAATGACACGTCTTCATAGGCACGGTGCGCCATGGCTTCATCGATAAATAAATGACGGGGTGTAGTGCGCATCACTTCAAGTACAGATTCGTTTTTTATACCCTTGTCACGTAAGCGTTCTATTAGTCTGTCCCGGGTACGCTGTGAGGTCATTCCAATTCCCTGAATTGCCTCTTGTGATGCCTTTAACATGTTTCCAACCATCCGGATAATTCGTTTAAACTTTCATAGCGAGTCAGATCTATCTGTAAAGGCGTAACAGATACATAGCCAGCACGTACTGCATGAAAATCAGTGCCCTCACCGGCATCTTGTTCAGGACCTGGAGGCCCAACCCAATAAATGTCGACACCACGCGGGTCTTTTTCAATAATGACGTCTTCTGATTTATGTCGGTTGCCCAATCGGGTTGCTTTAAAACCTTTAATTTCATCCCAGGGCAAATCAGGTACGTTGACGTTCAAAATAGTATCGTGTTTGAGTGGTTTATCCTGTATCACTTTAACCAGCTTAAGCACCGCCTTACCAGCAGATTCAAAATATTGAGGATTGAATGACCCCATAGAAACAGCAATTGAAGGAAAACCCAGAAACCGGCCTTCAGTTGCAGCAGCAACTGTGCCTGAATACAACACATCATCACCCAGATTGGCGCCATCATTAATGCCGGAAATAACCATATCAGGATGTCTGTCTTTCATCAGTCCGGTAATAGCCAGATGAACACAGTCACTAGGCGTGCCATCGACACTTTGAAAATTATTTGAATGTGAAGTCACACGCAATGGGCGGGTTAATGTTAGAGAATGGCTTGAGGCACTTCGATTTCGATCAGGAGCAACCACAGTAATATCTGCTATTGACTCTAGTGCCGTAGCTAATGCCTGTATACCCGGAGCCAGATAGCCATCATCATTACTGATTAAAATTCGCACAATAGTTTAATTCGACCTGCTAAAAACTATATAGTAATGTATTGAAGTCTTAACATCACGCAGATTTTATCCTTTAATAACAAAATGAGCACAAAAAACTCCAAAGATAATAATGACTTGCAGCTTTTTAAAGAGGCAATGCATGATGTTAAGCCCATCAGCCATAATAAAGTCACGCACTCAACTAAAAGCATAAAAAAACGCAAAACTGAGACCCGTGAGTCACTCAAGAAAACTGACCAACATCGATTTTCAACGGAAAATGCACCAGATTGTGATGTCATTCTCAGGTTCGATCGGCCCGGCATCCAGAAAACAACACTCAAAAACTTAAGACAAGGCAAATTTCCTGTTGAAGCCTCACTTGATTTACATGGCTTCACTGCTGAACAGTCCAGAAATGCATTCATTGAGTTTATGGATTATTGTAATAACTCACAGTCAAAGGTTGTCTGCATTGTCCATGGAAAGGGCTTCGGCTCCAGCGAGAAAAAACCAGTCATCAAACCATTAATCAATAAATGGCTGAAAGAGTCGGAAAATGTTCTGGCATTTTGCTCTGCACAACCTAAAGATGGTGGCACTGGTGCGGTTTATGTTTTATTAAAGCGTGCCAGTAATTAACCTGTAGAAATTAGGTAGCGAGCTATTTCGAAGCTCAGAAAAAGAAGGAATTAACAGTCATTATTATCAGGATGCAGCTATACTCACTACTATGAATAAAACATTAATATTTATTGCCCTGACTCTGTCATGCTTTGTCATGCCGGGTGTTTACGCCTCCAGTATATGTCATCAGGGAAATCTTGAACTGTTATCTTCACGTCATCCTGAAATAAAAGCGTTAATCAAAAAACATGAAAAAGAGCAGGAAAACTTTGAGAAAAAATTAGAAGTGTCATCTGGTCGTACAGAATCAGAACTGAATGAGAGCATGCAACCTGAAAAAAAATTACATGAACTGGACAAAATTGTTACCAAAGATTTTAAAGAAATGGCCCAGAGACAATATGCAGAGTTTTTTGAACTCTGCACAGAATTAACTGAATAACATCTATTTATCCCGGATTATTTTTCTAAAGCAAATTAAAGCGTTTTCATATACTCAATAATTGACAAAGCCCCGCTTTTATCATCAGACCAGTCCATCTTATATACGTGTTTACCATCCAGTATATCTTTGTCATGCCCCTGATTACTAAATGAAGGCATCAGACTGGTATTGAATAAATAACCATCACTATTTTTTTCAGCCTTACGCCAGTTAAAACCAAGTTTGTCTGTGTCATAATCAAGCCTGCTTTTTACAAAAACCTCCGGTCTTTCCTCTGGAACTAACAAATGATAAATTGTTGGAACAGAGCCATTATGTAAATAAGGCGCCTGTGCCCAGATACCACTCAATGGTCGTGCATTGTATCCGTGGTGTTGATTATTTGGCGACATAATTATTGAATCTTTTTCTGCAAGAGAAACGCCATCAAACTTTGCACAAGGTTTCTCTTTGTCTTTACCCATACGAACTTCAGTATCAGGTGAACATATTTTACTGAAACCATCGATTGCAGCCTTTCGGATTAAAAAATTAACAACATAACTACGGTTAAGGTTCGTACCAATATCAGTATAGACCTTTCCATTATGTGGCTGATGGCATTGAGCACAGTTCTTTTTAAACAAAGACTGACCTTGTTTAGCCAGATCAATATCAACCTCAAAAGGATAAACTGATGCAGGCAATCCATCGAGTAAATCAACCGCAAAAGCTGAAACACGAATATCATTATTCTCCAGACCCAGTGTCAGCTGGGCAGCAAGGTTGCGATACATCGGAATTGGTATATTTCCATTCCACTGACCACCACCATTTATTAGTGCATCACCAGACTCATTCCAGCGGGCTTTACGTTTGTCCTGCTCCCATACAGTCATAAAATCGGTAATACCAGGTTTAGGTGGCAGAAAAAAATGATCAAACATACGACCAATAAAGCTTTCTTGCGCAGCGACATAACCGTTAACTGTACTAATGCCGGTTGCATCTGCCATACCAGGAAAACCTGCTATGGACTCAGGAATAACTTGCGAATAGTTTTTAGCTAATAATGCTGCGTATCCATCATACTCTGCAATCGCCCTTTGTAGAAACTTAGGTATAACTTCTGCAGCTTTTTTTCTGAATAAAGCAACCTGAGACTTTTCATATATTTCATCAAAATTAAGTCTGCCAGTTTTATAATTTCTGTAAAAATAATCAGGCTCGTTTTTGTGTTTTATTTCCAGAGCGCTTAAAAAAGCATCAATCGCGAGTGCACCCTGTTTATTTTTATCTTTTTCGTTACCAATAATTTTTTGAATGGTTTTGTAAACTCTTACTCTGTATTGAACTATATTAAATTCTGAGTTAACGCCGCCGTCTATATAATCTGTTTTTCCAGTTTTATATTTAACGCGACCAATGTGACAAGCTGCACAGGTGAAGGATGCATAATCTATATTCGTGTTATTAGTACCTCGTGTTTGAGCACTAATCCCTACACCTCTAGCAATCGGGTACTGAGGCGCACGCTCATCCTTAAACAATCCTACGGCATCAAGAAAATTATCTTTACTACCCCAGTGTTCAGGCGCAATAACCGGGAGCAGCTTTAACAGAATATAGGGTACGCCATCTGTTTCACTGAAAGGAAAATCGACAAACCAGCTAAATGCAATTTTATTTTCAGTCAAATATTTCGCTTTTTCGGCTTGTCTGTTTTTCTGATAGAGATTCCAGTCATCAGGTACAGGCTGTACATAAGCCGGAGGTTCGGGTGCTTCAAGCTGCTGACTATCACAAGACACAAGTGTAAAAAAAACAAAACAAGCCACATAGATATTTTTCATATTAAATCCCTGTATTGATGAAAATTTATACTATTTCTTACATCTTTATTACTATGTCACCGCAATTATTCTATATATGTGAAATAGAATATTAAAATTTAAAAAGGAGACATTAAAGTATCTATTATTCCGCTTTTCCCAGACAATCCGGACATATTCCATGTGAAAATATAGCTTTTGAATTTTCTAAAATGTAGGCTTCTAACTGATCCCAGGCTCCATTGTCATTACGAATTGAATGACAATATGAACAAATTGGTATTACACCCTGTATCGTTTTGACTTCATTAAGTGCATCTTTAAGTGACAGGACAAGATTATCTCTTTCTTCTTCAATATTTTTACGTGCAGTTACATCAATGATATAACCACTCCATACCACACAATCATTTTTCTTTCGTGATGTGGGTTTTGATGACATTTGAATCCATATAGTTTTACCCGATGGCAAGATCAATCGTATTTCAGAAACAAATAAGTCGTTTTCTTTGTTGGCAGACACATCATCATTATAGAGCTTAGATACATCAGCAGGGTGAACCATGGACCAGAAATTACCGGTATCCTCTAGAAAATATTCCGGAGGATTTTCTAAAATACTTTGTGATGACGGACTCATGTAGAGAAATTCACTTGAACGATCTTTATAAAGCACATATTCATACAAAACAGCGGGAAGAATATTTATAAAATCTTCAATCGTATCGCCAGAGATTGTCATACTCATATCATTGATCCGATAGTTATTTTAATAAGATACAATATGTAAAAACGATAAAACTTATTTATGCGACTTCAACGCTGCCATAAAGTTTTCAGCCAGGGCCACATAAATTGGTTTTTTACAGACGAACTTTGATGCGCCTGTGGCAATTAATGATGTTGCCATTAAAGCAAATACAATATCCTGATTATCAACCATTTCCATAACAATAATAAATGCGGTAACCGGTGTTTGTACAACGCCGGAAAAATAGCCAACCATACCCAGCAGTACAACGGTTGTTGCCAAACCGGCTGGAAACAATAACGACAAATCGCTTCCCAGCCCTGCACCACTGGCAAGTGATGGTGCAAATATTCCACCAGGCACACCACTTAGATATGTAGCAGTAGTGGCTGCCAGCTTATATAGCGGATACATAAATCCAACAGTATTTTCACAGCTGCTATTTGCTGTACAGCTTACAATTTCCTGCGCTTCAATATAACCGGTGCCATATACCTGACCACCTGAGATAACACCAAGCACAGCAACGATCAGACCAAGAGCAAAAGCCAGGCGATATGGATTGACTTTTGCATAGGGCCTGATCTTTTTCCCGGATATTATTAATATCTGACTAAAGCCGCCACCTAACAAGCCACCTAATACACCACTTACTATAACCGCCAGCCATAATAAACTCAGGTCTGCTTCTGCCGGAACGGTACCGTAATAATTATAATTAGTCTGGTGTACAAAAATAGCCGTCATGCCGGCAAGAATAACGCCGATTAAAATCATGCCTATGCTACGACGATCAAATTCTCTAGCCAGTTCTTCTATCGCGAACATAATTCCGGCTAACGGTGTATTAAATGCAGCAGCAACACCAGCACCACCCCCAGTGAGAATTAAACCACGTTTCATGTATTTGGCAGAGAGATGGGTGTATTTGCCAAGATTATACATAATGGCAGCACCTATATGGACGGTCGGGCCTTCACGCCCAAGAGATGCGCCACAAAATAAACCGATCAGGGATAAAATTATTTTACCAATCGCAACTTTGATTGATAATAAACGGGCGGTTAGTGAAGGACCGCCTTTATCCTCAATCGCAATTATAGTTTGTGGAATACCACTGCCTTCAGAACCGGGGAAAAACCTTCTGGTCAGATAGACCGTAAACATCAGACCAAATGGTGTCATAAAAAATGCAATAACTGGCCAGCGTTCGTATATCGAATGAAAAGTTTGATCAGCAAAATCAGCTGAAAGTGCAAACAACGCTGCCACTAAACCAACAACAACAGCTCCGCCCCAAAAGATAATTCTGGTTTTCCACTTTTTAAATTGAAAGTACTGTTGTTTATGGCGACGAATATAGCGACGCATTTAATTTCCTTTTTAAACTCAGTAAAAATTATTTTTAGTAAAGTATTCTTACACTGTTTTCATCAACAAGATTAATTAAACGGTTTAGCAGCTCATCTGTTGGCTGCACATTCCAGCTTTCATCAAGCGCCATTGTAGCTCTCGCTTCTGCATTATTGTAATGAATCCATACCGGGCAATTGCCTTGTGTAAAAGGCTTTAAAGCATCAGCCAGACCAGCCATAAAACCATTGGCTGCCTGCTCTGGTTTAATTCGAATATCAACCCGCTTTGCAAAACGCTCGCGCGCGGCTTCTATATCATATATTTTTTTAGCGGTGATTCTGTGGCCGCCAAAATAATCATCATAAACAACAGGCCCTTCGACAACCATTAATTTATCTTTGTTGATCAGATAACCAAATTCTTCATAGACATCTTCGTATATCTGAACTTCAATTCGGGCGGTACGATCATCTAAAATAGCCGATACGATTTTATTACCTGCTTTGGTTTTACGCGCACGCAAACCAATCATTAAACCAGCCAGACAATATTCGGGGGCTTTTCTTCGTGCCTGATAGCCGCCAGATGACGGTTCGATCAGATCGTTTAACTTACCGAAGGTACATTCCGTAAAATTAGATAATTCACTGACATATCGCTCGATTG
>Ga0316205_10005677_pt1 | contig 10229 bp, 7 predicted proteins | sample 3monthpyrite_MG_FD_204941 | JGI IMG/M metagenome (GOLD analysis project Ga0316205, IMG submission 204941) | Microbial mat bacterial communities from mineral coupon in-situ incubated in ocean water Damariscotta River, Maine, United States -... | ecosystem: Environmental > Aquatic > Marine >...
GTGTTGAAATGGTCATGCCGGGTGATAACGTGCAAATGGTCGTCACCTTGATCGCACCGATTGCGATGGAAGACGGCTTGCGTTTTGCGATTCGTGAAGGTGGCCGTACCGTGGGTGCGGGTGTTGTCGCGAAAATTATCGAATAAAGTCAGAGAAAAAGGTAAAGATACAAGATGAAAGGGTGGTGAATCGGCACCTTTCATCTTTCTGCTTTTATCTTTTCACTGCATTTGCATTAGGCCAGTAGCTCAATTGGCAGAGCAGCGGTCTCCAAAACCGCAGGTTGGGGGTTCGATTCCCTCCTGGCCTGCCATATTGACTAGCTATAGACAGGTTATTAATGAGTACTAAATCAGTTGTGCAAGGATCCGGGGCAGACACAGTTAAACTGGCGTTAGCTCTTTCGCTAGTCGTAGCTGGAGCAATTGCATTCTATGTCTATGATGAGTACTCGTTGTTGATGCGAGTACTGGCATTGCTAGCAGTGGCAGGAGTGGCTGTATTTATCGCATTACAATCCGAACGTGGGCGTAATGCCTGGATTTTTGTCAGTAGTGCCCGCACCGAAGTCAGAAAAGTAATCTGGCCGACCCGTGCTGAGACCGTGCAGACAACATTGATCGTGATTCTGATGGTTATCCTGGTCGGTATCATGTTATGGATCATGGATACCTTTTTATTATGGGCAGTTAAATTATTAACTGGTCAGGGAGCATAGAACGATGGCAATGCGTTGGTACGTAGTTCATGCCTACTCGAATTTTGAAAACAAGGTCAAGCTGAGTCTGCTTGAGCGCATCAATCGCTTGAATATGGAAGATCAGTTTGGCGAGATATTGGTGCCAACTGAAGAAGTTGTGGAAATGAAGGAAGGTCAGCAACGACGTAGCGAGCGAAAGTTTTTTCCTGGTTATGTGCTGGTCCATATGGAAATGAATGATGATACCTGGCATCTGATTAAAGATACGCCGAAGGTATTGGGTTTTATTGGTGGAACCAGTGATAAGCCTGCGCCCATATCGGATAAGGAAGCTAACTCGATTCTTCAACGCGTTCAGGAAGGTGTTGATAAGCCGAAGCCGAAAGTCTTATTTGAGCCGGGTGAAGTGGTTCGTGTCACCGATGGTCCCTTTAATGACTTTAATGGTGTTGTTGAAGAAGTGAATTACGAAAAAAACAAGCTGGTCGTGGCAGTGCTGATTTTTGGTCGGTCTACACCAGTCGAGCTTGGTTTTGGTCAGGTCGAGAAAGGTTAACGCATTGCGTTAACCTTTCTCGACAGTGGCTAGTAGCTAGTGACGAGTAGCTAGGGTGAGAATGTGCAGTGTCTTCCTAGCTATCAGCAACTAGCTACAAGCTACTAAATATAAACAGGGGAGCCTAACGGCGTTTGCACCCAAGGAGAGTAAAATGGCTAAGAAAATAGAAGCTTATATTAAGCTGCAAGTCCCTGCCGGGAAAGCGAATCCGAGTCCTCCCGTAGGTCCGGCGCTGGGTCAGCATGGCGTTAATATTATGGAATTTTGCAAGGCGTTTAATGCCAAAACGCAAAAACTCGACGAAGGCATGCCAGTTCCTGTCGTTATCAGTGTTTATAGTGATCGTAGTTTCACTTTTATTACTAAGACACCACCAGCCGCCGTGCTTTTGAAGAAGCTTGCCGGCGTGCCCAAGGGCAGTGGAACACCTAATACTGTCAAGGTCGGTACTGTCACTCGCGCGCAACTGGAAGAGATTGTTAACACCAAACAGCCAGATCTGACTGCTGCTGATATGGATGCCGCGGTTCGAACTATTGCGGGTACTGCCCGTAGTATGGGTCTGGATGTGGAGGGTTAGCACAATGGCAAAATTATCTAAAAGACAACAGGCAATTAGCGAAAAACTCGAGCCGGGTAAACAGTATGCTATGGATGAAGCCATCGCTATATTGAAAGATATACCGCGCGTGAAGTTTACTGAATCGATTGATGTCTGTATTAACCTTGGCGTTGATCCGCGTAAATCCGATCAGGTCGTTCGTAGTTCCACTATTCTGCCTAACGGAACCGGCAAAACGGTTCGTGTAGCGGTTTTTGCTCAAGGCGAAAATGCAGATAAGGCAAAAGCTGCCGGTGCGGATATTGTCGGCTTTGAAGATCTGGCGGAAGATATCAAGAAAGGTAATATGGATTTTGATGTGGTTATTGCCTCACCGGATGCGATGCGTGTCGTCGGTCAGCTAGGTCAGATTCTGGGTCCGCGCGGCCTGATGCCAAACCCGAAAGTAGGTACGGTGACACCAGATGTGGAAGGCGCGGTTAAAAACGCCAAAGCCGGTCAGGTTCGTTATCGCACAGACAAGGGTGGCATCATTCATTGCCCAATAGGGAATATGGATTTTGAAGCCAAGGCATTGCAAGAAAATTTGAATGCATTGCTGGCCGATCTGAACAAGATCAAACCAGCTTCTGCCAAAGGTCAATATGTTAAAAAGATTACCGTTTCCTCAACCATGGGTCCCGGTATTTCTGTTGATCAAGCGTCGTTATAAAACGACGGTTTATGTATATATCGGTTTAGCCTTAATCAGCTGTTCCGATGAAAGACTTTGAGTCACATGGCTTCTGTCATGTGAACATCAAAGACCGTGGGTGCCCTTCGGGGCTTAATAGATTTTCATCCTGCGCAGATGGCAAAGCTCGAAAAGTTAACGCTTGGAGCTGCCAAAAAAGGTGTTTTGTTTTATAGCATTTTTTAAAGCAAAACTTGTTTAGGCTATTCCAGGAGAAAAGCATTTATGGCACTCAATCTGGATCAGAAAAAAGCAGTCGTCAAAGAAGTTGCAGCGGTAGCAGCCGAAGCACATTCCGCGGTGGCCGCTGAGTATCTTGGCCTGACCGTAGATAAAATGACTGAGTTACGTGTGAAGGCACGTGATGAAGGCGTGTATCTTCGTGTAGTTAAAAATACACTAGCGCGTCGCGCAGTTGAAGGAACTGATTTTGAATGCATACAGGACGGCCTGACGGGTCCTCTGGTATTGGCGTTCTCACAGTCAGATCCTGGCGCTGCTGCCAGAGTAATGAAAGATTTTAGTAAGGATAATGATAAGTTGATAGTCAAACTGGTTTCAGTTGGCGGTCAATTACTTGAGGTATCCGAACTGGATCGACTCGCGAAATTACCTACACGTGACCAGGCAATCAGTCTGTTGATGGCTGTCATGAAAGCACCGCTCGAGAAGTTCGCGCGTACGCTTAATGAAGTCCCCGGCAAGCTGGTACGCACAGTCGCTGCGGTTAAGGACCAAAAAGAGGGTGCTGCCTGAGCTGCTAACAGCAAAGGTGGCTGAAGCCGGCTTTTTTTGCCGTGCTTCATTCCAAGTAACTATATTTTAAATAGGAGATAGCAATGGCTGTTTCAAAAGAAGACATACTCGAGACCATTTCTAGCATGACTGTTATGGAAGTCGTGGATTTGATCGATGCAATGGAAGAAAAATTTGGCGTATCGGCTGCCGCGGCTGTTGCCGCTGCACCTGCTGCAGGTGGTGGTGAAGCTGCTGCTGCTGAAGAACAGACAGAATTTGATGTTGTCATGACCAGTTTTGGTTCCAACAAGGTTGCGGTCATCAAGGTCGTACGTGCTGCGACCGGTCTAGGTCTGAAAGAAGCCAAAGACATGGTTGAAAGCGCACCTGCAAATGTAAAGGAAGCTGCCAGCAAAGAAGAAGCTGAAGGCATCAAGAAACAACTGGAAGAAGCTGGCGCAAGCGTCGAGCTTAAGTAACAGCTTGTTGGCTGCAAAGCCTGACAGTCTGTTTGCTGAAACAGGACGGCTGGTGACTGCAATATAGTCGCCGGCCTTTTCCTGTTGATTCGGTCAAGGATGATTTATTTTCTGGCTTAAGGTGTCTGAAATCCAGAGCACTTTAAGTGAATTAACGTTATTAAACAAAGACGTTGAACGATAACTGAGGTACAAGATGGCCTATACTTTCACCGAAAAGAAACGTATCCGTAAGGATTTCGGTAAACGAGCTAGTATCCTTGAAGTCCCTTATTTGCTCGCAATTCAATTGGACTCCTATAGTAAATTCTTACAGGATAATACTGATCTGGATAAACGTGAGGACATGGGGCTGCATGCCGCATTGAAATCCGTATTTCCCATCGTCAGTTACTCTGGCAATGCGCTGCTGGAATATGTCAGTTATCGTCTGGGGACGCCCACCTTTGATGTCAGGGAATGTCAGTTACGTGGCATGACCTATTCAGCGCCCTTACGCGTCAAGGTGCGCCTGGTCATTTATGATAAGGAGGCGCCTGCTAACTCGCAGGTCGTTAAAGATATCAAGGAGCAGGAAGTCTATATGGGAGAAATCCCGTTAATGACTGATAATGGCACCTTCGTTATCAATGGCACCGAGCGGGTCATCGTGTCTCAATTGCATCGTTCGCCAGGTGTCTTTTTCGATCACGATAAAGGCAAGACGCATAGTTCCGGCAAGCTGTTATTCAATGCGCGCGTCATTCCTTACCGTGGTTCCTGGTTAGATTTCGAGTTCGATCCGAAAGATGCCGTGTTTGTCCGTATTGACCGTCGTCGTAAATTACCCGCTACCATTTTGCTGCGTGCGCTGGGTTATGACAACGAACAAATTCTGGATATGTTCTTTGATACCAATACTTTCACACTTTCTGATGATGGCGTCATGCTTGATTTGGTTCCAGAGCGCTTGCGCGGTGAAACAGCTGCTTTTGATATCGTGGTTAAGAAAAAAGTTGTTGTTGAAGAAGGGCGTCGTATTACTGCGCGCATTATCAATGAGCTTGAAAAGAAAGGCGTGCAATCCCTGCTGGTACCTAAAGATTACCTGTTGGGTAAGATTCTTGCGAAAAACATTATTAATACAGAAACCGGTGAAGTCATCGCCAATGCAAATGATGAGCTAACCGAAGAACTGATAGAGGCTTTGGAAGAAGCAGGTATTGATGAACTGGAAACCATTTATTTCAATGATCTGGATCATGGGCCTTATATTTCCAATACGCTGAAGATTGATAACACAACCACAGAACTGGAAGCTCAGGTCGAAATCTATCGCATGATGCGTCCAGGTGAGCCGCCCACTAAAGAAGCGGCTCAAAATCTGTTTACCAATTTATTCTTCAATGAAGAGCGGTATGACCTGTCTGCAGTGGGTCGTATGAAATTTAATCGCCGTATCGGTCGTCAGAATGATGAAGGCAGTAGCATCCTGTCTAATGAAGATATCATTGGTGTCTTGGGTATTCTGATCGACATTCGCAATGGTAACGGTGAAGTGGATGATATCGATCATTTGGGTAATCGTCGTATTCGTTGCGTCGGTGAAATGGCTGAAAACGTGTTTCGAGTGGGGTTGGTTCGTGTTGAGCGTGCAGTCAAAGAGCGTTTGAGTCTGGCGGAGTCTGAAGGCTTGATGCCACAGGAAATGATTAACGCCAAACCTGTCGCTGCTGCGGTTAAAGAATTCTTTGGTTCATCGCAACTTTCGCAGTTTATGGACCAAAATAATCCATTATCTGAAGTCACGCATAAGCGTCGTATCTCTGCATTAGGCCCAGGCGGCTTGACGCGTGAGCGTGCAGGATTTGAAGTTCGTGATGTGCATCCAACGCATTATGGTCGTGTTTGCCCTATCGAAACACCTGAAGGTCCAAACATCGGTCTGATAAATTCACTGGCGGTTTACGCACGTACTAATAAGTATGGTTTTCTGGAAACCCCATACCGACGCGTGGTTAATGGCAAGGTCTCCAAAGATCTGGATTATTTGTCCGCTATCGAGGAAGGCCAGTTTGTTATCGCACAGGCAAATGCCAGTATTAATAGTAAAGGCATGCTCTCTGATGACCTAGTTGCCTGTCGTCATAAAAATGAATTCACCCTGACCGGTGCAGAAAACGTTCAGTATATGGACGTATCGCCACGTCAGGTGGTTTCTGTGGCAGCGGCTTTGATTCCATTTCTGGAACATGATGATGCTAACCGCGCCCTCATGGGTTCGAACATGCAACGTCAGGCGGTTCCTACCTTGCGTGCTGATAAACCGCTCGTCGGAACCGGTATTGAACGTACCGTTGCGATTGACTCAGGTGTGACCGTGATTGCCAAGCGTGGTGGTTATGTGGACTCTGTTGATGCGGGTCGTATTGTTGTTCGTGTCAGTGATGATGAAGCAGTCGCCGGTGAAGCCGGTGTGGATATCTATAACCTGATTAAATACACACGTTCGAATCAAAACACCTGTATTAATCAAAAACCTCTGGTCAAACCGGGCGACACAATTTCTCGTGGTGATGTGTTAGCCGATGGTCCCAGTACCGATATGGGTGAACTGGCATTGGGTCAAAACCTGATGGTCGCATTCATGCCGTGGAATGGTTATAACTTCGAGGACTCGATCCTGATTTCTGAGCGTCTGGTTCAGGAAGACCGACTGACAACTATTCACATCGAAGAGATGACTTGTGTCGCACGTGACACCAAACTGGGTTCTGAAGAAATCAGTTCAGATATTCCAAATGTAGGCGAATCAGCGTTATCCAAGCTGGACGAATCCGGCATTGTCTATATCGGTGCTGAAGTAAAACCAGGTGATATTCTGGTGGGTAAAGTGACACCTAAAGGTGAAACCCAGCTCACACCAGAGGAAAAACTTCTGCGTGCAATATTTGGTGAAAAAGCATCGGATGTTAAAGACACTTCGCTACGAGTACCTTCCGGTATGGACGGCACGGTTATCGATGTACAGGTCTTCACCCGAGATGGGGTAGATAAAGACAAGCGTTCATTGGAAATCGAAGAAGATCAAATGGAAGCTATCCGTAAGGACCTGGGTGACCAGCGTCGTATCATGGAAGCGGATTTGTTTGATCGTATTGAAAAACTGCTGGTCGGCAAAATGGCTGATGGCGGTCCTAACAAACTATCTTCCGGCTCCAAAATCACTAAAGCCTATCTGGCTGAAGTGCCGCGGGAAAAATGGTTTGAGATTCGATTACAAAACGAAGACGCCAATAAGCAGCTGGAAGTGACTTCTGATCAGTATAAAGGTTTGCAGGATCATTTCACTGAACTGTTTGAAGAGAAACGCGCAAAAATTATCGCCGGTGATGATCTCGCACCTGGCGTTCTGAAAATGGTGAAGGTTTATATGGCCGTCAAACGTCGTATCCAGCCAGGTGACAAAATGGCAGGACGTCATGGTAACAAGGGTGTTATCTCAATGATTGTTCCTGTTGAAGATATGCCTTACCTGGAAGATGGTACTCAGGTAGATATCGTTCTGAACCCATTAGGTGTTCCTTCACGTATGAATGTTGGACAGATACTTGAATGCCATTTAGGTTGGGCGGCTAAAGGACTGGGTAACAAGATAAACAAAATGCTGGAAGCACAATCCAACATTAAGGAACTCAGAGGGTTCCTGGATAAAGTCTACAATAATAGCGGCAAGAAAGAAGATCTTGACAGCTTCAGTGATGATGAAATCATCGAGCTGTGCCGTAATTTGCGCGGTGGTGTACCGATGGCAACTCCCGTCTTTGATGGCTGTAGCGAAGAAGAACTACGTTACATGTTGCGACTGGCAGATCTACCGGAAACAGGCCAGACCACTGTTTATGACGGTCGTACGGGTAGATCATTTGAACGCCCGGTCACTATTGGCTACATGCACATGCTTAAATTGAATCATCTGGTCGATGACAAGATGCATGCACGTTCCACAGGTCCGTACAGTCTGGTTACCCAGCAGCCATTGGGTGGTAAAGCCCAGTTCGGTGGACAGCGCTTCGGAGAAATGGAGGTCTGGGCACTAGAAGCTTACGGTGCGGCATACACCCTTCAGGAAATGCTGACGGTTAAATCTGATGATGTGAATGGACGTACGAAAATGTACAAGAACATCGTTGATGGTAATCATCATATGGAAGCAGGCATGCCCGAGTCCTTTAACGTACTGGTTAAAGAGATTCGTTCGCTCGGTATTAATATTGAATTGGCTCAGGACTAGGTCCTGGGTTAATAGTCAGTAAACGCTTTAGCAGGCAGGAGAAGACATGAAAGACCTACTCAATCTGGTTAAATTACAGGGAAATGTAGAGGACTTCGAAGCTATTAAGATCGGTTTGGCTTCACCCGACATGATTCGTTCATGGTCATATGGTGAGGTTAAAAAACCTGAAACCATTAATTACCGTACGTTCAAGCCTGAGCGTGATGGTCTGTTCTGTGCCAAAATCTTTGGTCCGGTAAAAGACTATGAATGTTTATGTGGTAAATACAAACGCCTGAAACACCGTGGCGTCGTCTGTGAAAAATGCGGTGTCGAAGTCACGTTGGCGAAAGTTCGTCGTGACCGTATGGGGCATATTGAACTGGCGAGTCCTGTTGCACACATCTGGTTCCTGAAATCATTGCCATCTCGCATCGGTCTGTTACTCGATATGACTCTGCGTGATATTGAACGCGTGCTGTATTTTGAAGCTTTCGTTGTTGTCGAGCCAGGAATGACCCCGCTTGAAAAAGGTCAGCTACTATCAGACGAAGCCTATCTTGAAGCAATTGAAGAGCACGGCGATGAGTTTGATGCACGCATGGGTGCGGAAGCAGTACTGGAATTATTGCGTGGCATTAAGCTCAAAGAGCAGGCGGTTAGCTTGCGCGAAGAGATTGAAGCGACCGGCTCTGAAACTAAATTAAAGCGTTTAACCAAGCGTTCTAAGCTTGTTGAATCCTTTCTTGAGTCTGGTAACAAACCGGAATGGATGATTCTGAACGTATTGCCTGTGCTGCCACCGGATTTACGTCCACTGGTACCGCTTGATGGTGGTCGTTTTGCAACTTCTGATCTGAACGATTTATACCGCCGTGTTATTAACCGTAACAACCGCCTGAAACGTCTACTGGAATTGAACGCACCGGATATTATCGTGCGCAATGAAAAGCGTATGTTACAGGAATCAGTTGATGCGTTGCTGGATAATGGCCGTCGTGGTCGTGCGATTACCGGAACGAACAAGCGTCCGCTGAAATCATTGGCAGACATGATTAAAGGTAAGCAGGGCCGCTTCCGTCAGAACCTGTTGGGTAAACGTGTCGATTATTCCGGTCGTTCCGTTATCGTGGTTGGACCAACTTTGAAACTGCATCAATGTGGTTTACCGAAGAAAATGGCGTTGGAATTATTCAAACCATTTATCTTTAATAAGTTGCAATTACGCGGACTTGCCACAACTATTAAAGCCGCAAAGAAACTGGTTGAGCGTGAAGGCGCTGAAGTCTGGGATATTCTCGAAGATGTTATTCGAGAACATCCGGTCATGTTGAACCGCGCCCCGACCTTGCATCGATTGGGTATTCAGGCGTTTGAGCCGGTACTGATCGAAGGTAAAGCGATTCGTCTGCATCCACTGGTTTGTTCAGCATTCAATGCCGACTTTGACGGTGACCAGATGGCGGTTCATGTGCCATTGTCCATCGAAGCACAGTTAGAAGCACGTACGTTAATGATGTCTACCAACAACGTGCTGTCACCTGCTAATGGTGAGCCGATTATTGTTCCGTCACAAGACGTTGTACTGGGTCTGTATTACATGACTCGAGAGCGCGTAAACGCCAAAGGCGAAGGCATGATCTTTTCGGATACCACTGAAGTTCATCGTGCTTATGAAGGTAATATGGTAGACCTGAATTCGCGCATCAAAGTTCGTATTCAGGAAACTGTGCTGGACGATGATGGTGAGATGCAATCTTCCAGTCGCATCGTGGACACCACGGTTGGTCGTTCGTTGATGTATGAAATCATTCCTGATGGTCTTTCCTATGATCTGATTAATGATGACATGTCGAAAAAAGCGATCTCGCGGTTGATTAATATTTGCTACCGAAGACTCGGTTTGAAAACGACGGTTATTTTTGCAGACCAGCTCATGTACATGGGCTTCCATTACTCAACCCGTGCCGGTGTTTCGATTTGCTCCAATGACATGGTCGTACCGGAAGAAAAGCCAGCGATTCTTGCCAAGGCTGAAGACGAGGTTAAGGAAATTCAGGATCAGTATGAATCCGGACTGGTGACTCAGGGTGAGCGTTACAATAAAGTTATCGATATCTGGTCACATACCAATGATCAGATCTCTAAAGCAATGATGGATAAACTCGGTTCAGAAAAAGTACTGGACTCGGAAGGTAAAGAA
>Ga0316205_10005679_pt1 | contig 10227 bp, 7 predicted proteins | sample 3monthpyrite_MG_FD_204941 | JGI IMG/M metagenome (GOLD analysis project Ga0316205, IMG submission 204941) | Microbial mat bacterial communities from mineral coupon in-situ incubated in ocean water Damariscotta River, Maine, United States -... | ecosystem: Environmental > Aquatic > Marine >...
TGCTTGGCGGAATGTTGTTCGTTTTGGGATTTGTTCAGCTCTTTCGCCGAAAATGGAAGATTGTACAACAGCTCTTGATCGTGATGCTTCCCTTATTGTTGATTATTCTCTCTAGTGGAATCTCCTTCTGGCAAGGAGATAGATTGACATTGCCAAGCCTACCACTTTGGGTGGCACTCTATACGTACTTCGTGTATGTTAGTGTAAAACGATTCGCGAAAAAGACAACTTAAATTATTCTTCACGTTGCCTAACGGTGCGCTGCTCAATGCGCTGCTCAAACTTTTCTCCCTGAAAAATGCGTTGAACAAAAATCCCCGCTGTGTGAATTTGATTTGGATCTAGCTCGCCAGCTGGAACTAACTCCTCCACCTCTGCGATCGTTATTTTCCCTGCCATTGCCATCATTGGGTTGAAGTTCCGAGCCGTTGCTTTAAACACCAAGTTCCCTTCCGTATCACCCTTCCATGCTTTTACTATTGCAAAGTCGGCGGTAAGCGCAGATTCAAGAATATGTGGCTTGCCATTGAAGTCTCTAACCTCTTTTCCTTCGGCTACTTCTGTACCAAAACCTGCAGGAGTAAAAAAGGCTGGAATTCCAGCACCGCCAGCACGACATCTTTCAGCAAGTGAGCCTTGCGGTATCAAGTCAACCTCCAATTCTCCTGAAAGCATTTGTCGTTCAAATTCATCGTTTTCTCCAACGTAGGAGCTAACCATTTTTTTGATTTGTTTCTTTTGGAGAAGAAGTCCAAGACCGAAATCATCGACACCCGCATTGTTGGAAATACAAGTCAACCCTGAAATGCTCATTTTGACCATATGATTGATCGAATTTTCAGGAATTCCACACAGTCCAAAACCGCCTAGCATGATTGTCATGTCGCTCTCTAATCCTTCGAGTGCTTCTTCTACATTTTTTACAACTTTATTCATAGCGTCAATTAATTCCAAATGGGTCGCTGTCCGGACCATCTTCAGGATTACATTCAAAAATTGATGGGTCGTAACCGATGGGGACCTCAAATTCTTCTGTTGATATTTTTAACTTCTTGTCCTTGTACACTTTTTGCATGTAGTACCCGTAAATCGGCAGAGCCATTCTTGCTCCTTGTCCCCAAGTCATATATTTAAAGTGGACATGCCTATCTTCTGCACCAGCCCAAATCCCTGTTACCAAGTCGGGTGTTAAGCCCATAAACCAACCATCTGAGTTCTTCTGTGTTGTACCCGTTTTCCCTGCCATCGGAGCGGTAATTCCTCCCCATTTATTCCATGATCCTCTGAGTGAACTTCCTGTACCAAACTGAACTACACCTTCCATCATTTGCAGTGTTCTGTATGCAACACTTGAGTTTAAAACTTCCTTTGTGTAAGGCTCGGCACTGTAAATTACATTTCCATTTCTGTCTTCAATGCGCATGATTGTCGTTGGTTCAACATAAATCCCCTGATTCACAAACATCGCTTGCGCACCCACCATTTCATAGAGTGACATATCCATTACACCGAGACACATGGAAGGAACCTGATGTTCTGGCGGAATATTAATTTTCAGCCCTTCAAGCACTTTTGAAATTGTTTTAGGTCCAGCGTATCCGCCCATTTTGGACATTACTGCCACCGTTCCGGGGTTGTTTGAAGCTCCTAAAGCCCAAGCAACAGTTTTTCCAACAGGAATTTTACCGCTTGGACACCACTTGCCGTTGAGCTTACCTCCCTCGCCAATCAAGTCGACGCAATAGGGCATGTCTTCGAATACAGTACAGGGTTTTACAACGCCCATCAGCAAGGCTGTAGAATAAACGAAAGGCTTGATAGTAGATCCAACCTGACGCTTACTTTGCTTCACGTGATCATACGCGAAGTGTTTGAAATCAACACCACCGACCCATGCTTTTACGAAACCAGTTCCTGGCTCAATAGACAACAGTCCTGCTCGCAATAAACTTTTGTAATAACGAATAGAATCATTTGGAGAGAGCAGCGTGTCAATTTCTCCTTGCCAAGAGAAAATTCGCATTGGAGCTACAAGGTCGAAGTTCCGTTCTATTTCATTCACAGAAAAACCTTGGTTTAGCAGGTTGGAATAACGTTCTGAATTCTTCCGTCCTCTTGACATGATTCGCTCGATCTGGTCGTCCTTAAGTTTGGGGTCATTGGCAAAAGGCCATCTTTTGTAAGTGGAAACTTCTTTGTCGAAAGCAGCTTGCAGATCTTCTTTTAAGTGTCTTGTAACGGCTTCTTCTGCATACTTCTGCAAGGAGGGGTTGATGGTCGTGTAGATTCGCAGACCGTCCTTGTAAACATTGTATGCTTCTCCGTCCGAATTCTTGTAGATCAACTCCCCGTTTTCATCGGTTTGTTTAAACAATGCGGAAACTTCAGCCCGTAATGACTCTCTGAAATAAGGTGCCAATCCTTCTTTGTGATCGACAACCTGATAATCGACAGTAATAGGTTGATTAATTAAGCTATCGTATTCTTCCTGCGTAATGTAGTTCTTTAAGGCGGCATTCTTCATGTCCCCAGTGCTATTTCGTTTCCACTGGAACAAAACCTGATTTCTCCTTTTAATAGCATTTAGGCTATCGGCATTGCGTAACTCACGGATTTGCAAGTCTGTTACTTCGTTAATCGAAACACCGAATTTCTTAGCTGCCTTAGGACGGTAATCTCTAATTTTGTAAGTGTGTGGGTTGTATTCGCCAGGGTTCTTGCACATCCCAACAAGAATAGCAGCCTCTCCTTTTGTGAGATCTATTGGCTTTTTATTGAAATATACTTTCGCTGCGTTCTCAATTCCTACGGCATTGTAAGGAAAATCGAACTGGTTAAGGTACATCGTAATGATCTCCTTCTTTGTATAGCGTTCTTCCAAACGAATTGCAATGATGTTTTCCTTGATCTTCTCATCCAATCGCTTACGCATTCCTGTTAAAGCAGTAGGAATATCTTTTCCCTCAGCGCGCAATTGGGAAATTCGTTCCCGTTCTTGCAGGGTAAAAAGAAGTTTTGCGAGTTGCTGACTAATGGTAGAAGCTCCACCCTTTTCACCCATATTGACGATCGCTCTTGTGAGTGCTCTCAAATCTACACCGGGATGTTCCATATAGCGTTCATCCTCTGTAGCAATCAACGCATCAAAAACGTACGGAGAAATTTCTTTGTAATCAACGGTTGTTCGATTTACACTCCAATAGCGTCCCAGTTCAGTTTTTCCATCGTCTGCATAAACAATAGAAGCAAGAAGTTCTGGTGGATTCTCCAGCATTTCAACTGAAGGAAGTTCTTCTTCGGACTGAGAATAAATCAAATACGTGATTACAAAGACTGGCATGAAAGCTCCCAGCCAGAATAGAACCGTTAGAACTCGCCGCGTTCTTTTCTTGAACACAACTCTGTCTTTACTCTTCGAACGATCTCTCAATCGCGCAAGAAAATTCTTCTTTGTTGATGTCGTCTTCTTTTCCATGGTTGATCTTGGTTTGTAAATGTACTAAGAAATGCATTAATCTGTACGCTGGAATGGCGCAAAGCGTTTCTCATGCCACGTTAAAGTTTCTTAAATTAGTTCAGAACGTCTTTTCGCTGACTGTCAAGCTTCAATAAGATGAACATCATGATAGAGAAAGACATCATTGATGATCCACCATAACTGAAAAAGGGAAGTGGGATCCCGATGACTGGTGCGAACTCGATGCTCATCCCAATATTAATGGCAAAATGGTAGAAGAGAATCATGGCTACGGAATAGGCGTATACTCGGTTAAATACCGCTTTTTGTCGCTCTGCAATCAGCACGATTCTAAGCAAAATGAAAATGTAGAGAAATACCAAAACCAGCGTACCCGCAAACCCCCATTCTTCTGCATAAGGGCAAAAGATAAAGTCGGTTTCACTTTCTGGAACGTGGTTCGTTCGAACGCTGGAGACGGATGCATTTCCATATCCTTTACCCAATAAACCGCCAGATCCGACCGCCGCCATAGCGCGATTTCTATTGTAATCATCTCCATCAGGATCGACGCGTAGGCCTAATTGTAGTTCAATTCGTTCTTTTTGGTGATCGGCAAGCTTTTCAAAGGCATAATCTACGGTTGTTGCCAGTCCAGCGGCAAGTACAAACCCAATAATTGCAATTGTCGCCGCACGCTTGCGATCGCGTTTGGCAAAAATCAACCGCATAAAGAAGTAACCAACGAGTGCAAAAACAGCAAGGAAAAAAATCATCCCAACGATTCCCGGAAATTCCTGACCTGGGAACATGTCAAGCGTTATGGTTTCCTGACTCAAAAGCAGGGTGACAACACTTAAAAAAATGACGATAAAGAGAATGGGGATGAAGTGACTTCCCAACCACGTTTGCTTGAAATGTAGAAAGCGAAATGGAAGAAGATTAAGTAAGGATAAAATTAGTGGGTCATAGGAAACACCCTCCCGATAGAGTACGAAAAGAAAGGCCGTAAAGACGATGAAAGTACCCGCATCTGGTTGAAGTAGAATAAGTACCATCGGCAGCAAAATAATTCCGTTAGAGACGAATACGGTCGTTTTGTTCTGACTTTTCAGGTTTGCGGAGCTGAGGTAGCGCGCCAGAAGAATGGCGGTACCAATTTTGGCAAACTCTGCTGGTTGAATTCCCATCGTCCCGATTCCCAACCATGCGCGCGCACCATTTACAGGGGGCATAAAGAGTACAATGACCAACAAGGAAATGAAGAAAATGTAGATTGGCAACGCAAATTTTTGATAGATATCCGAATCAATTAGAAAGACAAGAAGTCCAAGAAAGAGGGAGATTCCCAGCCACATTACCTGCTTTCCATATTTTTGCGAAAAATCAAAGATGCTTGGGTGATCAGGATTGTAGGCTACAGAATAGACAGTGGCGAGTCCCATTGTCATCATGAGGAGAATGGCGATTAATAATGGCCAATCCAGGCTTCCTGTTAATGATTGGTTTTTTCTCATTTAGGGCCACCTTTTAAAACAGCATTGAGAATTCGCTCTTCCTTGGCGACACTTTTCACTTCTCCGTTGATGTACTTTTCAATCATTAAGCTGGCTGTTGGGGCTGCCCATGTTCCACCACCGCCTCCTGCATTTTCGAGGAAAACAGCAATGGCAATTTTAGGGTTATTCATTGGTGCAAAAGCGATAAATACAGAGTGGTTTTTTTGCTTGATACTTCCTTTGTAATTCTCCACCGTACCCGTTTTCCCACAAACTGTAATTCCGTCAATACGTGCCATTCTTGCGGTTCCACCAGGATCCCAAACAACACCACGCATCCCCTCCACAACGGGTTCGAAGTATTTTCTCTCCACCATCGTTTCGTGCTTTATCCTGAATTTCTCCAATGGCCCATCGTCCCCAATCGACTTAACAAAATGAGGTGTATAATACCACCCACGATTCGCCATAATTGCGGCAACATTCGCCAATTGAAGGGGAGTCAACTGAACCTCTCCCTGTCCGATTGAAATTGAACGAATGGTAGAAAATTTCCATTGATGATGACCGTACCATTTATCGTAATACGCAGGATCTGGAATCACGCCAGATCTCAATCCTGTAATATCCGTTTCTAATTTTTCACCCAGACCAAAACTGTGCATGTATTCTGCCCAACGCGCTAAACCCATTTCCGCATCAACAAAACTACTTCGATCCTTCCCCTGCTGGATGATTCGGCGTGTCACCGCATAAAAATAGGGGTTGCACGACATTTTTACGGCTTGGGTAACATTCTGTGCTGAAGGGTGATTGTGGCAACCAACGACGCTCTTATTGCACGGAAAACCAGAATTCTCAGTGATTACGCCTTCCTGCATTCCAATTAGTGATTGGAGAAGTTTAAATGTAGAGCCAGGCATATATTCAGAAGCAAGTGGTCGAGGAAAAAGTGGTTTATTCTCGTCCTGAACTAACTTCGGATAGTTTTCACGAATCTTACGATTTCCGACAAGTAGGTTCGGATCATAACTCGGAGAGGAAACAAGCGCCAGAATTTCTCCAGTGTTTGGCTCAATGGCAACAATACACCCTTTCTTACCTTGTAGGAGTCTTTCTCCGTAGGCTTGAAGGTCGATGTCAAGTCCAAGATGAATGGCAGGTGCCTGCACGGCAATTGTATCGTATTTTCCGTCTTCGAAAGAGCCAACAGTGTTGTTCATTGCTGAGGTAACGATGTACCGCACACCTTTCTTCCCACGGAATTGCTTCTCGTAATAGCGTTCAATGCCCGATCGCCCGATTCGACTTCCCGGTCGGTAAAACGGATCATCGTCGATTTCTTTCTGCGTTACTTCCGAAAGATAGCCAAGGATATTCGCTCCATTGGAGTGAGGGTAGTCCCGCATACTGGAGACCTCTTCGTAAAAGCCAATAAAATTTTCCAGGTGCGGAGCGATTTTTGAAATCTCCTCGGCTGTAAGTTCTTTCAGGAAGGGATATGCGCGAATACTTTGGTAATTGGAGGTCGTTTTACCCGTGTGTTTGTTGTAGTACTTCCCTTCGCCATCAACGATTTCTTTGAAACGGTTGCGAACATCTTCCACTGTCCAACCAATAAGTTTTGCGAATGCTGCGGTGTCAAGATCAACAATGTTCTCTTCCACCATCATTAGGTTGTAGTAGGTTTTGTTGGACACAATTTTGTTTCCATTCCGATCGAATACAACTGCTCGTGGGGGATTGATTTCACGTCTCTTTTCGGCAATTTGTTGAGCTCGTAGCTTCCAGGTATCGTCGACAACCTGCATATAAAAAAGTTTGAGGGCATAGAGTATACCTATCAATACAAAGATAGTAATGATGACGTATTTACGATTGTCAAACTTCATTTATCAACACGTTTCTGGATGAATAAGTATTGCAATAAAATACAAATCAAAAACGAGATTGGCGCACTTATGAAGGTTTTTTGCAGAACAAATACGATTTCGTTCATTTTGAACATTTCCAGCATGAAAAACCAGAGGTGATGTACAACGATGAGAATTCCGAAGACCTTGAGAAACCAAGCCGTTCCCATGGTGAAAATATTGGTTTCCACCAGTGCATCGTAGCCATCACGCGGGGCGAACAACTTAAAAATCATCGGGCGCATATAGGCCACAATCAGTAGTGATGAGGTATGTAAACCATAGGTGTTTGACATTGCGTCAATGAGAATTCCGAGAACAAAGGCAGCAACCATGAGTGTTACAACCCCCATTTCAACGGGAAGTAGAAGAATGAATAGGGGATAGATCATTAGCTGAAGACCAAACCCAATTTCAATCTGGTTGAACACCAATACCTGTGCAAACAAGAAGAACAGAAAGCGCAACCCTATTTTTACGACTACATTCATTGCACGGGATCATTAGGGATTAAATCTTCCAATTCTTTTTGCTCTTCAAGTAACAAGTTCTTTATAACGTACACACGCTGCAAGGATCGATAGTCCTCAGAATACAAAATGGTGATATCCCAAAGCGGTTTCCCTTCAACAACATCTGCTTTTTCGACCTTGCCGACTTTGAGTCCTCTGGGGAAAATTCCTCCTCCTCCACGCGTAACGATGTTCGACCATTTCTTAATTTCAGTATCGTTGGAGACACCGGACATGGTTCCTCTGCGCGCGTCTCTTCCGTTCCATTTGAGCAGACCAAACTGCCCAGTTTTCTCAACCATGATATCAATGTTGATGGTTTCGGTAAGACAGGATTTCACTACAGAATAATGCTCACTGGTATTGTGAACCACGCCAACCACGCCTTTTCCAGAAAAGACACCCATTCCACGTTTTACGCCTTGCGCAGAGCCGATATTGAGGGTAAAATAGTTATTGCGTTTGTCGTATGTTGAGTTGATTACAGTTGCTGGAACGTAAGAATATTGTTGTTTGTGAAGCGTGTCATTGATCTTTACTAAGCCATTATCCAGCGATACAAAACTCATCAGATTTGATTCCTCCATCAAACGGACGTTCTCTTTTTGCAAATCGGTGTTGTTTTTACTCAGCGCAAAGTGCTTGGTAATGTCGTTTCGAATTTCCAGAATTGATCCCGAAAGATTTGATGCTGTTGTCAGGTATTGCGACCGCGGAAAATGCACGAATGTGAAGTAAAAAGTGAGCGCAAGACCTTGCATTAATGCAAAGATTAAAAGTACTTGGAAACGCCTGATAAATGCCAGAAAATTGCGCATAAAGCAAAGCTAAGAAAAAGCACAGGTAATTGGTTCGTAAATAGAGAGTCTTGTTAAGAGCGAATTGTTAATCTTTCTAAATAGCAAAAAGACTCAAGACCTTTAGACTAAAAGACTCAATATCTTCAGACTACAAGATGCATTATTTAGACTTGAGAAGATATCTCTTTTTAGAATGTTCATTTTGGATTCGCAGATCATGGAATTTATTTAACACCAAAAACTATCTTCAAGTCTGAAGATCTTGAGTCTAACGGTCTTTTAGTCTAAACCTAGTCTCTGATAAGGAACTGGAAGCGATTGATATTCTTCAAGGCTATACTTGTTCCACGCGCAACAGCTCTTAACGGATCTTCAGCGATATGAACTGGAAGTTTCGTTTTCAATGAAATACGTTTGTCCAATCCGCGAAGCATAGAACCACCACCTGCAAGGTAAATCCCTGTTTTGTAGATATCAGCAGAAAGTTCTGGTGGAGTCATCTCCAAGGCACTTAGAATGGCCTCTTCAATTTTTGAAATCGTTTTGTCGAGTGCATGTGCAACTTCGGTATATGAAATGATGATTTCCTTTGGAATTCCTGTCATCAAATCTCTTCCTTGAACGGCCCAGTCGTCTGGAGCGTTATCCAGCTCTGGCAATGCTGCCCCAACATTAATCTTTATTTCTTCTGCTGTACGTTCCCCAACCAAAATGTTGTGCTGACGACGCATGTACTCTTCAATATCTTTTGTAAAATCATCACCGGCAACACGAATAGACTTGTCACAGACAATTCCACCAAGTGCGATTACGGCAATTTCTGAGGTACCACCACCGATGTCGATGATCATATTCCCCATTGGTTCCTCAACATCGATTCCAATACCAATCGCAGCGGCCATTGGCTCGTGGATGAGGTATACTTCTTTCGCTCCAGCATGTTCTGCAGAATCGCGAACGGCACGTTTCTCAACTTCGGTAATTCCTGAAGGAATACAAATCACCATACGCAATGAAGGGTTGAACAAACTTCTTCCAGTACCAATCATTTTGATCATACCACGAATCATCTGCTCAGCAGCTTGGAAATCGGCAATTACACCATCACGAAGAGGGCGAACGGTTTCAATTAGCTTGTGTGTTTTTCCATGCATTTGTTGTGCACGTTTACCTATGGCGACAACCTTTCCAGTTTGAATGTCCTTCGCCACGATAGAGGGTTCGTCAACAACTACTTTATCATTCATGATGATAAGTGTATTCGCGGTCCCTAAATCAATTGCAATTTCTTGCGTTAAAAAGCTAAATAATCCCATTGTTTTCCCTTGCTCTACTTCTCGTTTGGTAATATTAATACTTATTGCTGATATGTTATACTCAAAAAATGAAAAAAGGTTCCGTTTAATGCTTAAAATGTCGATTGCCCGTGAAAACCATTGCCATTCCGTTATCGTTGCAATAGTCGATTGACAATTGATCCTTGATAGAACCACCGGGTTGAATAACGGCATTCACACCAACTTTTCCTGCAATTTCAACACAGTCCGGGAACGGGAAAAAAGCATCCGATGCCATCACCGCTCCTTTCAAATCAAATTTGAAAGATTGTGCTTTATGAATCGCTTGTCGCAAAGCATCAACACGTGATGTCTGTCCTGTTCCACTAGCGAGCAGTTGTTTGTTTTTCGCCAATACAATCGTGTTCGATTTGGTGTGTTTTACAAGTTTGTTTGCAAAGAGTAAATCTTCTATTTCACTGTCCGATGGTTTTGCATTTGTTCTGCTTTCCAAATCGGCTGCTGTTTCTGCTTTAAAATCCTTGTCTTGTTCCAAGACACCGTTCAACAAAGTTCTAAACTGGCGTGTCGGTAACTCAACTTCCTTCTGAATTAAAATGATCCTGTTCTTTTTGCCCTTCAGAATTTCCAAGGCTTTATCAGAATACGATGGTGCAATAACAACTTCACAGAAAAGATCATTAACATCTGTCGCTGTCGGCTCATCAATTGACGTGTTACTGATCAAAATTCCACCGAATGCACTGAC
>Ga0316205_10005680_pt1 | contig 10227 bp, 9 predicted proteins | sample 3monthpyrite_MG_FD_204941 | JGI IMG/M metagenome (GOLD analysis project Ga0316205, IMG submission 204941) | Microbial mat bacterial communities from mineral coupon in-situ incubated in ocean water Damariscotta River, Maine, United States -... | ecosystem: Environmental > Aquatic > Marine >...
TCTGGCGGTCACCCTGGCCGCCGTTCCGCTGGCGTTTCTGATCTTCAACCTGGTCCGTGGCTAAACCGGCTTTCACAAACCCGTGCCCAACCGCCGCGCCCCTTGCGCTGGACAGCTTTGCCCGTCGTAATGCCGCGAACCATCCTTGAAAGGGAACCCCATGAGCTTACTCGTGCGCTACACGCTTGCCTCTGCCGATCATCACGACGCCCAGACACAGGCGATGCAGGCGCTTGTCGTCGGGCTGAAATCCGAAGGAATTGCCGGGCTGAACTACAGTTGTTTCGCAACCGACCAGCCGACCGAATTCATCGGGGTGCTGGAATTCACCGACGACACGGTGAAACAGGGGTTTCTGGATTCAGCCTCCTTCGCTGTCTACCGGGAAACTGTGGGACCGCTCTTTGCCAACCCGCCCCAGACATCCGACATCACCGCCATTGCCTCGACCAGAGGCTGAGCGGCGGATGGGTTTTCACGCGCTCAGTTTCGGACGGCTCATACTGGGCACGCTGGCTGTTCTGGCCACCCCGGCCCTTGCCTGGGAGGCCGGGGTCGAGGGCACTGTCTGCACCCTGAGCCATGACGAACCCGACGCCAGGGTCCGGCTGACCTACGATCCCGCGACTCCCGAATACACGATCACGCTGACCCGGCGAGACGAACCCTGGGTCACCGCGCCGAATTTCAGCCTGCGCTTCGACGGACCGCGCCCGATCTTCATCTCGACCGACCGGCACACCTTGAAGGCCGGAAACGCCGCCTTGAGCGTGGCGGATCGCGGCTTTGGCAATGTGCTTGACGGATTGCAGTTCAACCGCACCGCCGTGGCCGTGACCGGCGATCAGGCGATTGCCATCCCACTCGACGGCGCAGCCCCCGAAGTCGCGGCCTTCCGCGCCTGTGCGACAGCGCCGTTGGCGTAAAAGGGTCCGGTGTTCACCAACGTCAGCCGAAGGTTTCGATCACGTCATACATGACCGGCTCGAAACTGCGGCACATGGACTGGATCTCGCGGTTGCGGCGGCGCATCTCGTCCGAACGCAGCATGGCCAGAAAATCCTCGCGCCGGGTCCATTTGGAATAGTTGGCGATCCGGGTCTGGGCGTCGTTCATGTGCAGCGCCGCCCCAAGGAATCCCGGCTGGTTCGAGATGAACACGGCATAGGCCTCGCTCAGCGCGTCCATCAGGTCCTGAGCGGTTCCCGGACTCATTTCAAACGTGGTCAGAACGGTCTGTCCGTCAAAGTCTTTGGCGATCTGTGGCATGGGCCCTCCGTGAATCGTCTCCATTCTAGCACAGGTTGCGCCGCTGTCTGCGATTCACTGGCCTCGATCCGGCCGACATTTTCGGGGGCAGCACCGCTGGAAAGCGGCGTCACAGGCTCCCAGCGGTTGAGGGAATCGAAAAGGCTGGACTCACCGCCCTCAAAAACAGTTGACTGGGACCTTGTACCAGCCGGAGGAACCGAGATGCCCGACATCAACAATATGGGAAAGGTGAACCACGACTACGGGGTATGCGGTTTCACCAGTTCGCTTTATGCGCTCTACACCCACAGTCCGGGCAATCAGGACTATTTGTCCAAGGCCGGTGACAAGAAACTGCGCGTCGCGGCTGAAATCAAAACCTATCTTCAGATCCTGAAGTCGGAAGACTCCAGCCTTCTGGCCGAGACCGCCGCTTTCACCCGCAGTTTCCAGGGCAGTTACTCCGGGTTCACGATTGCAGAATATATCCGAAAAATCAACAGCATGACCTCCAGCGCCGCAACCGCGGAATCCGTGGACATCTCGATTGCCCTGCCCCCGGATGCGGTCGTGAAATACCTGCGCGACATCTGCAATCTGCGCAGCGCCAAGATCGTCGATGCCAGCGCGTCGCCGCATGAAGCCGTGGTAGGAGTGAAAAACGGCGACGCGAAATTCAAGCTCTACGACGGTCTTTGCCACTACGTCTACAAACGCGGATCGACGATTTATTCCTGGGGCAAGCAGTTCACCAGCGTTTCGGACGCCGACGCCTCGTTTTCGCCCTGCGTGATGATCTCGACTTCGGGCTGACGAAGAACGCTGGCCCGGAGTTGTCTGTTGCCAGCACCCACCGAGCCGTTTGGATGATTGTGTAGCCGGGGATTTCGGCCTCAACCAAGTCAGTCCGCCTGACCGGTGTCCCCTGCACTCAGGTTCGGGGCACGGTTTTCATCCGCCCCAGAATGTCCAGCCCCTGCTGGTTCCAGAAATGCAGCAGGTCGATGAAAATCCAGTTCTCGGTCAGCTTGTCTCCCGCGCGGCGATAGATGTCGATCACCCGCATATCGCCGGGTTTTCCGGTGCCCGGCATGCCCATGAACCCGCCCGTCGGCGTCAGGGTCAGGTTGGGCCAGCCGAAAAACCCGCCATAGGCCCCTTCGGCCACGCGGCAGATATGGCCGTTGAATCTCCGCTCGGCAAACCCGGCGCGGAACGGTCCGGCATGTTGGCGCGCGTAGCGCTCGATGGTGTAGGTCGCGCCGATCCCTGCCGGTCCCCACCAGATCATGTCGTCGTTCCAACTCAGCGACAGCTCTTCCAACAGGCCCCGTGGGCTGCGCCCCCGCCAGGCGCTGATGTCCTCGACCATGAAGTCGATTGCGGCGCGCGTTTTCTCGCCCTCGACCGGATCCTGGGGCTCGAAACACAGCCCGTCATGGGTCATCGGTCCGGGCTGGATCAAATGCGCACCGGTTTGAGGCGCGAAGGGCTGCAAGCCTGCCTGGTACATCACATGGGGAATGTCGAAGAACATGGCAGTTTCGGTGATCCGGCCATCCTCGACCCTGTTGAATTCGCAATAGCGCAGGAACGCCATCTTGCCGGTCGCCGGTATGCCCAGCCAGTCCGCGTCGAACAGCCCCATCAAATGCCCCATGGAAACCACCCAGGTCGAGTCTAACCCGTCAATCCCGTTGCGCCCGGCGATGAATATGTCCATGCGCCGCTGCATGCGCCGGAAGGCGTGGCGGAACGGCTGCCAGAACTTCTCGGCCACCGCGCGACCGCTGGTTTGTTCGTGAAACGGATGGAACCCGCGCCACAGGTAGTCACTGGCAACATAGCGATCCATGAACGAGACCAGCGCATCGCCCTCGGCGGCATCGAGGGCCGCATAGAAGTCCCGCACCAGACGCTTCTCAGCTTGAAAATCCACGAAGATGCTCCCTTGGCGACGACCTGCACACCGATTGCGGACTATTCATTGCCAGCCCAAAAGGACAAGATGAAAATGGAGAGGGGCGCATGTAAACACCCCGCTCAACAGGAAAGGCCCCGATATGCTGTCAGCCCTGAAACTATCCACGCTATTCTGCCTGCTGGCCCTGCCCGCCGCCGCCGATCCGCCGGTGATCGAGGCCGCAAACGCCGACGGTCTGGTCCTGTCGGTCACGCTCAGCCACCCCGATACCGGCTGGGATCACTATGCCAATTCCTGGGAGGTCCGCGCGCCGGATGGTCGGCACCTGGACACGCGGGTGCTGGTTCATCCGCATGTGACCGAACAGCCCTTCACGCGCAGCCTGCGCCTGAAAACGATCCCTGCGGGGATGACACAACTCGACATCGTTGCAACCTGCAACGAAAACGACCGGTCCGAGTCCTTTCGCATCGACCTTGGCGGCTGAACCGTCCCTCTGCTTCATTGTTCCCGAAATATCCTCGCCGAAGGCAAGAAATCTCAACTCCGCCGCCCCTCGCGCAGCCAGGCGGCGAGGCTGAGCGCGGCGGCGAGTGCCAGAAACAGCCAGGCGGCGATCAGCGTGGAAACACGCAGATCAGTGGTCAGCGCCGCGTCTCGCGGTGTGATCCCGATCCAGCCCCGCCCCGCGGCCAGCCGCCCTTCCCGCACCGCCCGGATGTCGGGCAAGCCGGACGAAATCCTCACGATCCCGCCTTGGGTTGCGCGCACAGCATTCCCCAGTGGCACCGGGCTGGCAATCGTGTCGATGAATTCGCGCGGGGCTGCGGGGCCCAGCCCGATAACGGTCTCCAGATCACCCTCTTTCAGGCGGTAAAGACCCGGCTCGGGAGCCTCGAACACCGCTTGCGCGCGGCCCGGCGCACCGGGGTCCAGGGGCATGACAGTTACCGCCCCGTCCGGTCCGGTGATCTCGACCTGCCGGGCGCGATCGTCCAGCGCACGGCGGGTGATGCTCATGGTCTGACCGGCGGCATCGGCAACCAGCGCATCCTCTTCCAGTTCCGGTTCTTTCATCAGCCAGTGGGCCAGACGGCGCAGCAGTTCCAGTTGCGGACCGCCCCCTTCAAAACCGCGATCCCAGAGCCAGGCGTGATCCGAGGCCAGCAACGCCACCCGGCCCTCGTCCTGGCGTTCCAGCATCAGCAAGGGCCGATCCTGCGGGCCGGTCATCACGGTTTGCACATCCGGCTTGGGGTCAACCTCGACCATCCGCATCCAGCGCCCCCAGGTCGGTCCATCGACCGGGGCCAGTCCGGCCGTCACCGGATGCCTTTGACCCATATCCGGAATCAGGGGCTGAAACCCGCCCTCGATCACCTGCGCCGTCGGCATACCCGGAATGATCCCCGCCAGGGGCGAGCGATAAATCGAATTCACACCGGCGAAATCCGGCCCCGCGGCGATCAGCACCGCCCCACCACCCCGCACGTAATCGGCGATGTTGTTGAAATATATGTCGGGCAGGATGCCCCGGCGCGAATACCTGTCGAAAATAATCAGATCGAAATCGTTGATCTTTTCCAGGAATAGTTCGCGCGTCGGGAAGGCGATCAGCGACAATTCGGTCACGGGCACGCCGTCCTGTTTCTCGGGCGGGCGCAGGATGGTGAAATGCACCAGATCGACCGCTGAATCCGACTTCAGCAGGTTGCGCCATGTGCGCTCGCCGGCATGGGGTTCACCCGAGACGAGAAGCACGCGCAGCCGGTCCCGCACGCCGTTGATCTGCACCACCGCGGCGTTGTTGCGCGTGGTCAGTTCGCCCGCCGCCTCGGGCACCACGAACTGCACCACGTTGCGCCCACCGTGCTTCAGGGTCAGCGGCACCTCGATGTCGCGCCCCACCGGAACCTCGACCGGAAACGGATCCTCGCCGTCGATGGACACCACCAGCCTGACGCGGTTGCCGACCGATGCGGGCACGGCGCCCTGATCCTCGACCCGCAGGGTCAGAGAGATCCCTTCGCCGATGATGCCGAAGGCCGGGGCGTTGGAAATCAGAAGTCGGCGGTCCCAATCCTTGGGCTGCCCGGTCAAAAGCACATGCAACGGGGCGGGCATCTGGGGGGCCAGGTCCAGATCATGCGCCTGACCGTCCGAAATCAGGATCGCCCCGGCCAGACGAGCCTGGGGAATCTCGGCCAACGCCTCGGCCAGCGCGCCCATCAGTTGCGTGCCGCCGTCACCCGGCGCATCGCCCAGCCGCTGCACCCGCAATTCGGTGTTCGGGCGCGCGGTGATGCGGGCTGATATTTCCGCCAGTGTCGCCTCGGTCTGTTGGGGCCGGTCAGAGATCTTCTGGCTCGCGGTCTCGTCCACGATGACCAGCACAATGTCCGACAGGGCCTCGCGTTCTTCTTCCTGAAGGCTGGGATTGGCCAATGCGAACAACAGAACCGCCGCGCCCACTCCGCGAATCCACGCCCCCAGCAATCCGCGCCAACCGGCAAAGGCCAGCAGGACGAAGATCGCCACGCCAAGTGCTGCAATCGCGCCCCAGGGCAACAGAGGGTCGAAGATCACCGCGCCGGTCATTGACCCAGCCTTTCCAGAAGCGCCGGGACATGGACCTGGTCGGATTTATAATTGCCGGTCAGCACGTGCATGATGAGGTTGACCCCGAAGCGATAGGCAAATTCGCGTTGCTGGCGGCCCGAAAATCCCCGACCAACCGGAAACATGTAATTGCCCGCCTCGTCGATCGCCCAGGCGCTGGCCCAGTCGTTGCCGCCAAGAACGATGGGCGTCACCCCGTCGTTGAGGTTTCGGAACGGCATGCCCTCGATCCGTTCAGCGTCGGGCGGCGCGGCCTCGACCCACAGATCGCGCCCGTCATAGCGGCCCGGAAAATCCTGAAGCAGGTAGAAAGAGCGGGTCAGAACATGATCGGCAGGCAGGGGTTCCAGGGGCGGTATATCCAGCGTTGCAGCCAGGCGTTGCAGCATGCGCAGCCGGTCAGTTTCCCGCCCGCGAATCGCGACATTCGCATCCCGCGTATCGAACAGGATCATCCCGCCGCCGCGCAGATAGCGGTTGAGCCGGGCATAAGCTTCCGCCGAGGGCAGCGGCTGGGTCTCGGACATCGGCCAGTAGAGGAACGGAAAGAACGAAACCTCGTCGGTTTCCAGATTCACCCCCATGGGATCTGCGGGCTCGATCGACGTGCGGCGCGACAATATCCGCGACAGACCGCGCAAACCGGCGCGGGCCACCTCGTCAAGCTGCGCGTCACCGGTCAGGACATGGGCAAGCACCACATCCGAAGTCGCCAGCAGGGCAAAAGCCTCGGCACTGGCGTCGCTGCCCTGCGCGGGCGCATCCTGCGGCAGTCCGGCAAGGGCCAGCAACACCACGCCAAGGGCCGCGCCGCGCGGGCCGCGCAGGTGCCCCGACAGGGCGAGTGCCGCCAGGAGGTCCACCGCCAGCAACACCAGCGCCGCGGCCAGAAGCCATCCGGCCAGCGGTTTTTCCTCGTCCCGCTGCAATCCTTCGACCGAAACCGTGTCGGGCCAGACCGCCGGGGCCAGCGTGCTTTCAGTGCTCAGAACGTTGCGCGCCAGCAAACGATCCTCGCCCTCGTACAGACCCGGCGGTACCGAGGCGCTCAGCGGCGCGTCAGCCAGCGTTTCACCCGCAATTCCCGCCAGCGTGTCGGCATCCTCCAGCACGCCGAACGCGGTCAGGCGCTGTTTTGGCACCCAGGTTGTTCCGGCAAGCGCCGTGGCATCCAGCTGCACCGCACGGGAACTGACCGCCAGCCGTTCCAGCATCTGCACGAACAGGCCCGACAGCGGCAAGGTGCTCCACTCGGCATTCGCCGTGACATGGAACAGCACGATCTGGCCCAGTCCAAGCGGTTTGCGCGTTACCAGCGGCGTTCCATCCGCAAGTGCCGCGATCACGCGCTTGGGCAGGTTCGGATCGGGCTGCGCCATGACTTGCGAGGTCACGCGCACATCCTCTGCCAGCGGCAATCCAAAGAACGGCGAGCCTTCGGCGAAGGGGCGCAACGCCTTGGGTTCACCCCAACTCATCGCACCGCCGACCGAGCGCCCCCCGGCGCGCAGGCGCACGGGCAATAACGGGTCTTCGGCGTTGCGCGACACGTCCGAGGCGGCAAGACGGGGTCCGGCGAAACGCAACAGCATCCCGCCCTTTTCAACCCAATCGGTGATCCCGCGCGCCTCGATCTCGGACAGTTGCGCCACGTCCGCCAGAATGATGACATCGGGATTTGCAGGCAGCGCATCCGCCAGCGGCAGTTCCAGCAGGTCGGCATTCAGGGCAAGCGCGCGGCGCAGATAGTGCAGCGGCTCCAGCAATTCCAGCCCTTCGGACCCGTCGCGTCCGGTGAACAAAGCGATTTCGCGCCGCCGCAAACCATCATCGGCCAGACTGACGGCCCCGGCATGGACTTGGCCCGCGACCTCGAACCGGGTGATCCGGTTGCGCAGTTCCGATGGCAGCGCCACCCGTCCGGTCGCACGATCCGCGCCCGCATCGAAGGTCATCGGGATACGGGCCAGTTCGCGCGATACCCCGTTGGGATCGGGACCGCGCGCGATCACGTCGATGGTTCGCGCCGCACCGGCAGGGCTGCGCAGCGACGTGATCTGCACCTGCCCCTCGACAATCTCGGCCGGGCGCACACCCAACACGGTTCGCGGGCTTTCAACGATGGTCAAGGCACCGCGATCCGACAGGGTGTTGGCCAGATCCGAACGTCCGTCGCGCGCCAGCCCATCCGACAGCCAGAGCGTGTCGAACGAGCCCGAAAGCTTCTCGCCCCATGCCGCAACCTCTTCAGGATCGGGCAGCCACGGGTTCGGCTCCAGTCCAGCCAGACCGGCCCGCAGCCCGTCCGCCGGGGAAAACTGCGGCGGCTCGGGGGGCAGGTCGGTCAGTTGTACCAGGGCCACCGGACGCCCCCGGCGCGCGGCTTCGGCCATTGCCGCGTCGATCCGGTCGCGCCGCGCGGTCCAGTCCCGCGCCGAGGCCCAGGAGCCATCGCTGACGATCAGAAGCGGCCCCTGTTCCAGCCCCGTGTCCTCGGGGTTCAGAACCGGACCGGCGAATCCCACGATCATCGCCGCCACCGCAAGGGCGCGCAGCAGCAACAGCCACCACGGCGTCTTGTCGGTCTCGGTCTCGGGGTCGTGCAGACCCAGCAACAGCGCAACTCCGGGGAACTTGCGCCGGATCGGGGCCGGGGGCACGGCGCGCAGAATCAGCCACAGGATCGGCAGCGCAACGAGACCCAGCAAAAGCGCAGGCGAGGCAAAGGCGACAGGCCCGATGGCAAACATCGTCTCAGGCCCGCCTGTCGAGCGCAGTGTAAAGCCACATCAGCGCCGGTTCTGCCGGATCGCCGGTGTGATGGGTCGACATGCGCCAGCCGGTGCGTCGCGCCAGCATCGCCAGCCAGTCCCGCCGCGCGGCCAGCCGGTCCAGATAGGCCTCGCGCACGCCCTGGGCTTTCAGCGTTTCAAACTGCACCGATCCGCCCATCGAGGTGAAGATCGTGCGCCCGTCATAGGGGAACGCCTCTTCATCGGGGTCAAGCACCTGAAGCAAAGCACCCTTCACGCCTCGGTCGGCAGCAGCGGTCAACGCGGTTTCCACCGCTTCGGTCGGCCCCAGGAAGTCCGAGAAAAATACAGCGCGCGCCCCGGCGGGCATCGCCTTGGGCTGCGGAGCGCCGTAATCCACGGGATCGGCCGGGTCCATCAGTGCCTGCGCCAGCCGGATCAACTGGGCTTTTCCGGCGCGCGGCGGTTCGGCGAGATTGGACAATCCCACGCGCTCTCCCCCCCGCACGGCAAGCACCGCCAGTGCCATGGCCAGCGTCTGGGCACGGCGCAGTTTCGAGGGGCGCGACTTGTGGCCGACAAACCCCATCGAGGCCCCGTCATCGACCCAAAGCATCACCGCCTGCGCGGCCTGCCATTCGGTTTCACGCACGAAAGGCTGATCGGCCCGCGCCGACCGACGCCAGTCGATGGCGCGGTAACTGTCTCCCGGCTCGGCCTGGCGGTATTGCCAGAATTCGTCGCCACTGCCCGACCGCCGCCGCCCATGCACGCCCAGAAGGACCGAGGCCGACAGATGTTCGGCATCGGCCATCAACGCGGGCAGACTGCTTGCAACCGCCTCGGACCTGTGGCGCAGCGTCTCGGGCGAGTGCAGGGCCTGCAACGCGCCCCGCACGGGGGTGGCTGTGCTCACGCGGCGGCCTCGATCCGCGTCACGCGGGCTGTCACCTCGTCAATGATCCGGGTCAGGATCTTGCCTTCGGCCCGCGCGGCAAACGTCAGCGCCATGCGGTGGATCAACACGGCGCGCGCCAGTGCGGCCACATCTGCAACCGATGGGGCCAGACGACCGTCCAGCAGCGCGCGCGCCCGGACACACAGCATCAGCGACTGCGCCGCGCGCGGACCCGGCCCCCAGGCAATCGCGTCGGTCACCGTGTCGCTGGCTTCGGCTTCCCCCGGTCGGCAGGCGCGCACCAGATCAAGGATCGCATCGACCACGGCATCCCCCACCGGCATCCGCCGCACCAGCCTTTGCGCCGCGATCAGCGTGTCGGCGTCAAACACCTGGTGGGGGGCAGCTTCCTCGATCCCCGTAGTGGCGATCAGAATGCCCTTCTCGGTGTCCCGGTCGGGATAGTTCACGTCGATCTGCAACAGGAACCGGTCAAGCTGGGCTTCGGGCAAGGGATAGGTGCCCTCCTGCTCGATCGGGTTCTGCGTCGCCAGAACGTGGAACGGCGCGGGTAACGCGCGGTGCTCGCCGGCGATGGTCACTTCTTGCTCCTGCATCGCCTGCAACAGCGCGGATTGGGTTCGGGGCGAGGCGCGGTTGATTTCGTCAGCCATCAGCAACTGGCAAAAGATCGGTCCCTCGATGAACCGGAAGCTGCGCGCACCGCTTTCGGTCGATTCAAGCACCTCGGAGCCAAGAATATCGGCGGGCATCAGGTCCGG
>Ga0316205_10005681_pt1 | contig 10225 bp, 7 predicted proteins | sample 3monthpyrite_MG_FD_204941 | JGI IMG/M metagenome (GOLD analysis project Ga0316205, IMG submission 204941) | Microbial mat bacterial communities from mineral coupon in-situ incubated in ocean water Damariscotta River, Maine, United States -... | ecosystem: Environmental > Aquatic > Marine >...
ATGCTTGTAGCCAGAACTTCATCAGACTGAATATTGATGCCTGCATCTTCCATCAGAACCGTTAGGTTACCAACCTGAATTGCAGCTTCATTACCCGCACCACCTGTTTCTGTCACAGTCTGGCCAGCAAAACTAATTGTATCTGTTTCAACTACTACTGATGCAATTGTTGAGGCAACTGTTGCACCTTCACGAAGTACCGTGGCAGATGCAGTTGTACCTGTGTTGGCAGCTACATCAAAACCACCGTCACCAGTAGTACCGCCAGAAACAGCAAGTGTAGCAATGTCCAGTCCAGCTTCAGCAGTACTGCTAACAATAACGCCTGTACCTGCACCGTTTAAAGTTGCTGTTATACCGCCAATTGCATTAATTTGTGTTTGCACAGCACTTGCTATAGATGCCTGACTACCCGCCATTGAAGTAACAACTGTCACAGCATTACCATCGATAGTAAACGATAAACCGGTACCATCATTACTTGTATCATCTACAAAGTTACTGATAGTGATTGAAGCGTTGTCATCTACATCAAAGTTCTCAATACCAACGTTTGCGCCTTTAGCACTTGTCAGGGTTTGAGTAGTAGAGTTATAAGTTAAATCACCATCATTACCGTTTGAAACATTGATAGCATCAACCGCTGTTTGAACCGCAGAGTTGAAGTCTGTTGTATAAGTTGCAGTATCTACAGTAAAGCTAATTGCTTCACTTTGTGCACCATCACCCGTTACCAGGTCAAAGGTTACAACATCACCGTTATTCGCATTAGTAGGTGCTGCAGTTGCTGCGAATGAAGCCGAGTTTGGCTCAGCAGTCGCACGAACACCATTAATGTTATTCAGAGCTGTAGCAATATCAGATGCATCACGATTATTACTCGCTGCATCAACATTAACTGTTGTAGTACCGCCAGGACCTGTTACAGAAATAACCTGATCACCCATTAATGTAGCTAGAGCGGCTGTAGAAGTTGCATCAGATGCTGCTGTATTGAAAGCAGTAGTTGAAGTAGCAACAGAGAAACCTGAAGTAGCAACTTCAAGACCTACATCTGAATTATCTGTATTAACCTTGTTTATACCGATTGTATCAGCGGTTGCACCAGATACATTCACATTGATTGTCTGGTTTGCTTCAGCACCAATCTGGAAGCTCTGCGCTGTAAATGAACCGTCTAGTAATTTCAGTCCGTTAAACGTAGTTGTGTTTGCAATTCGATCTAACTCAGAAACCAGCTGATTAACCTCAGACTGAAGACTTAATCTATCTTGTGATGAGTTAGTTGAGTTAGCTGATTGAATTGATAACTCACGAACACGTTGAAGAATATTTGTAGATTCAGCAAGTGCACCCTCAGCGGTTTGCGCTAGAGAGATACCGTCATTCGCATTACGTACTGCTTGCGTTAGACCTTTAATCTGTGAAGTGAAACGATTTGAAATCGCAAGACCCGCTGCATCGTCTTTCGCACTGTTAATACGTAGACCAGAAGACAGACGTTGCAAAGATGTTTGCAGACTGTTCTGTGACGTATTCAGATTACGTTGGGCATTTAATGATGGGAAGTTGGTATTAATGACTTGAGGCATGGTTGTCTCCTAAATGCTTCAGTCGCCTTACCAGGCGACTCAAGGTCTGTAACTGGTTGCAGCGAATTACGTTTAATTCGTTCTCACTGTATGTATCGTCCGCTTCGCAGATACCTTTAGGATTAATTTGCTTTTTATTGTTTAGGGCAAAAAAACCATAACTCATTGTTTTGTATGGAATTAACATGGAAAATAAGACTTTACTAATAGAAAAAAGTATTATTTATTTAGTTATTTATAGAATAAAACCCGCTCGAATGAGCAGAATTGTAAATATATAAGGTCGGTGAGTATGAATACTCATTAGGCCCTTCTCCATCGGGGAAAGGTCGCGTTTTGTGCGCCCTGTCCCCTAAACCCATACCACTATGAGTTGATAGTGTAGTGAGTCGACTCCGTAAAACTCTTGATGGCATCATAACAGGGGACAGGGCGCAAAAGGCTGCGACCTTTCCCCAAGTGTGGCAATCATACGCGAGACAATAGCGACGAATTCAGAGCTCTGATTGTGACTTAGAAAGCAGAGCTTAACAGGTGAAATCTCTCGTATGATTCATAATACTCGGGGAAAGACCGCGCTTTTTGCGCTCTGTCCCCTTAACCCATACCATCAAGAGCTGACAGTGTAAGGTATCAACGCTGTAATACTCTTGATGGCATCACAACAGGGGACAGAGCGCAAAAAGCGCGGTCTTTCCCCGATGATTATGATCCTGAACAGTGCAATCTCTTTCAGCGCATAACAATCTATCGTTCATCTCGTTCCCACGGACCTCCGTGAGAATGCATACTTAAACTAAATAATTATAAAAATAACAGACTAACCCTATGCATTCCCACGCAGGAGCATGGGAACAAGATTAAGAGTATTACGTAGTCGCTTATCTACACTATCAGCTCTTGGTGGTATGGGTTTAGGGGACAGGGCTTAAAAAGCAAGACCTTTCCCCGATGGAGATGAACCTGAACAGGTTATACTTTATATAAATTCAAACAGGGTTAAACCCTGGATACGCACAAAGGTTTGCTGAGCTACCTGCAATGCGGTGGTTTGAAAAGTCATATTACTAATGGCTTCTGCGAAATCCAGGTCCTGAATTTCTGAACGTATGCCCTGCAGGTAAAGAGACTTTGCTTCATTATCATCAATTTGACTATCTATGGAATTAATGCGCCCACCAATACTGGTTTGCACATTGATAATTTGATCCATTGACTGATCGATATTGTTCAATGCATTATCAATTTGTTGAGATAAAAATGAATTACTGGGTGCACCGGCCGCAAAGAAACCAGAATCACCAACAATGGCTGATGTAATCGACGCAACTGATGCCACCGTATTACCGTTATTATTCAATAACAACACACCGTCATTACCGGTATCAGTTAAATTACTTAAATTTAGATTACTGAAAACTTCACCGTTTCCACCTGCCGTTCTAAATTCAATGGCATTAGTTGTAGGATTAGCCTGAAAAGTAACACTTAAACCTGGGGTAGAGCCATTTAATGTAAAGGTACCATCAAGGTTATCAGTGACACCGGCAGCGACTAACGCGGTTGTTAAATTTCCAGCAGTCGCTAAATCAGTTGCACCCGCTACCGCAGCTACATTTAATGTAATGCCATCAAAATCCAGATCAAAGCCAATCGCATCACCAGCAGCAAAACCATTTGCCAGATAACCACCACCAAAGTTACCGGTAATATCACCGGTACCCGGTGTTTCTAATTCTCTAACCAGATTACTTAAAGTGGTAAAAATATCCTGATTACGACTTGCGTCTACAGTAAACTCATCACCGGCAACAGGTGCACCAGAAATCTCAACCTCTATACCTTCAAAGGTAATTGAGCCACCGTCATTATAAGGTCTGGGTGTAACCCCCACCACCGCACCTGCGGTATTATCAAAAACTTCGTAATTATCGGCATCTATAAACCGCACGGTATAATCATGACTTTGAAACGCGGTTCGATCGATTACTGAACCGGTAGTGATTTTGCCTGTGCCAGCATTGGTTCGATTTGCATCAACAGAAAAGTCACCATTACCTAAACGGATTCTCTGAAACACATCAGCCCCGGAATCATTGGCAGTAACCTGACGACTAGTACCTATCTGAATAGACGTTTGACCTTCATCACCATTAAAAAAATAATTACCCGCACCATCTGTTGAAAAGGCCTGAGTTTTTGATTGAAAGCCGGAGAAAATATAATCACCGTTTTCATCTTTTACATTTGCATAATCAAATAACTCTTGTAATTTTTCTTTTATTTCACTGGCAATAGCCTGATTACTTTGTAAATCATTAACACCTGTATTCGCTGCCTGTATCGCTAACTCACGAACACGCTGTAAAACGAGATTAGAACTGGTGAGTGTAGTTTCTTCCAGATTTAACTGTTGAGTTGCATAACCCGCATTTTCACCAAACTGATCAATCTGATTTAAAGCTTCATTTATATCTATAATGCGAGCAGCACCATTCGGATCATCCGATGGGGATAATATTTTTCTACCCGTAGCCAGCTCGGTTTGTACACGCTGCAGATCTTCCTGCTGCTTAAGTATACTTTGCAGACCCTGCCTATGAATTAATGCTGTTGATACTCGCATGATTTACACCGCGTTTAATAAAGAATCAAAAATTTCCTGTGATACCTGTACCACACGAGTTAAGGCCTGATACGCCTGTTGAAAACGAATTAAGTCCGCTGCTTCTTCATCAAGATTAACACCAGATACGCTTTCTCGCCTTTCTATTGCACCTTCTAATAAACTTTCTTCAACTTCCAGGCTAATTTTAACCTGTTGTGTAACCACACCAACTTTAGATGTGAGAATCGTATACGACTGCTCAAAAGAAGTATTACCTCCATCCAGTATACCCGTCGCTTGCAAACCTGCTAATAATAATGCATTCCGGTTATCGGATACTGCATCGGTATTATCCTGCACAGTGTAAGTATCACCTGTTTGAGGCTGTCCGGTTAACTGTATCTGCCAGCCATTTTGTGTAACATTAATGCCGGTAAAATAATTAACATCATTTTGTAATACTGTTCCGCTTGCACGATCAACAACATCAAATGTACCCGGCGGATTTGTCGGATCAAAAAAGATATCAACTGTATCTGTTAAATCACCATCAAGAACATCGGTCACCGTTGGTAAAGAAATTTCAGCAGAACCAATATTATTAATATTCGTGCTGGATCTAATCGGCCCCGCTGCGGCAATTTGTGCCGGATCTTTTATTAGCGCCTGAAATGTCACAGCCCCCATATCAGTAGGTCGAATATAAAACGAATCGCCGACGACAGGCACACCACCCGGGGTAATTTCTAATCCATCAACAGCAAATGGGCCGGCACCTGTGGCAACTGTTACATTGTCTGTTAATCTGACTACATTAAAATTAACACCGTCAAAACCCACTTCATAATCTGAAACTGTTAATGCAGTCACATCGGTAATTGAAAAATTCATTACCCCTGTGCCGGTATTGTTCTGGTTCGGCAGAGCCACTGTACTAGGCCCAATAAAGGTTGCTAGATTTCCGGTTGATACCACGCCCGCTGTTGCACGTGTACTACTTGAGCCAAGCGCAGACAAAGACAATGTCGCGTTATCCGTAACGCCATCAGTAATACTGCTAATTACCAGATTATTACCTAATGGGCTCGGCCCACCCGCTGTCTCAAACTTTATATTACTGCCAAAAAGCTCAAACGTCATACTCACACCAGGAGTTGTACCGGCTAAAGTATATGTGCCATCAGCATTATCAGTTACATTTGCGTCAGCATCTATTCCCGTAGCGCCAAACAATAATCCATTAGCGATATCCTGATTAGTATCACCCACCTGAACCGTATAAGCCGTATTCACCGTACGACCATCAAACTGTAAATCAAAACTCACGGTTTCACCTACAGCAAAACCGTTATTTAAATAATCACCACCAAATTGTGCCTGCAAATGGCCTGTGCTAACGGTACTAAACTGATTGCCAGCAAAATTACCGTTCAAGTCATAACCTTGAATATGCTGGGCATTCATGGATTCTGATAAGGAAATAGCCAAACGCCCCATCTGATTTTGCGAATCATTTAACAGGTTATCTCTTACGTCTAACAAGCCACCTAAGTCACCACCCACCAGCGTATCGGTTACATCAACGATACCGCCACTACTTTGAATGCCAATTGATATTCTGTCTGATTGCGCAGCATCCTGCTGTGCAACCAGAGAAAGTGATGTTGCATTAGACACCAGTAACTGCCCCGTCCCTACCAGCACATTTAAATTGCCATTAGCCTGCTCGACAACCGTTACCGATATTTTTTCTGATAACTGTTTTAACAGTGCATCCTGTTTGTCCAGCAAATCACTCGGACGATTATCTACAGAACTTATTGCGTTTAGTTTTTCATTGATATTAGCTAATTCAGCGGCAATTGAGTTTATTTCACCAATTTCTGCACGTACTCTCTGATTAATCTCAGATTCAATCGACTGTAATTCCGTGCCAATGGATTGAAAGCTACGTTGTAAAATTTCTGCCGAACCGAGTAAAGCCACTCTAGGGGCATTTGCCGATGGATCGTTTGCCACATCATTTAAAGCATTGAAAAAGGCATCTAGCGCTGGCATTAAACTTGATTGTTCATCAGCGACGATGGTTTCTATACGCACCGCATATGAATCGAAAGTATCGAGGCGTGAAACATTAGATGTAATATCACGTAAACCAATGCTATTAAACTGATCGATTATTCTGTTAACACTTGTTAAATCAACACCTTGACCAAAAAAAGAGGAGCCATTACGAATCGGTGAACGCGCATCTAACTCAACTCGCTGGCGAGTGTAATCCTCATTTCCCACATTGGCGATATTATGGGATGTAGTTGACATGGCTCCTTGATAAGTTCTTAAGCCACTTACAGATATATTGAGTAAATCAGGCATAACGCCTCACATCCTATTTAACAGTGTTGATTCTATACAACCGCCTTCCTGAGCAAGAAGCTGCTGTTTAATTAAAAACAGCTACTTCCGTTATTACTCAGGTTAGCGGCACTTTGTTTAAAGCCTTTAATTCAGAAACTTTACTTTGCAACTCTTCACTATCACGTATTCGATTAATTTTGCTGGCATATTCCGGATCAGTTGCGTAACCCGCTTTCTGTAATTCACGGGTATAGGCTGATGCATCATATCCGCGCTCTAACGCTTTTTGATAACGTGGGTTATCTATTATGAAATTGGCATAATCTTCAAATGCCTGTGATACCGATTCATAAGAGCGAAATTCCGCTTTCTCGTGCTGCATCACGCCATAACGAAATTCCCGCGTGGTAATTTCCACCTTATCTCCACTCCAGCGCTGATCTGCTTTAATGCCAAATAAATTAAAACTATTTGAACCATCTGCCTTCACTGGCAAATGTTTACCCCAGCCGGTTTCCAGTGCCGACTGTGCCATTAATACTTCAGCATCTACACCTAACTTTTCTGACGCACGTAAAGCATGTGGCCATAAATCTTCTACAAAATCCTCTGCTGACTCCCATAGACTTTTATCTGAATCATTAACCTGGGGCGTTTGTTGCGGCGGTTTACCTGAAGCAGCGGCATTAAAATCATTACGTAATCTGGATACTGTCACGGCACTTTTTGAATAGGCAATCACTGGCCGGGGATTATTTATATAATCCTCAATACGTTTGTCACTTATATCTGTTGCAGGCTTACCACCTAACTGTCGCTCAATAACACTCGCAAGACCAATGCCTCGACCATTTGAAATTTCTGTACTCAGTTGCTTGTCATACATGTCCTGATACATTTTTTCAGCTTTACTACCAAACAGCTCATTTTCTGGAAGCGTATCTCGCATACTCTTAAGCATCATCTTCACAAACAACGCCTCAAACTGTTTAGCAACTTTTTTGATTGCCTCCGGGCTTTGCTCCCGCGCACCTTTTTTAAGATGTGCAAGGGATTGGAAGTCGTTAGCTATTCCGGGATCCGTAATCATCTAAATCACTATCAGCTCGGCAGTTAATGAGCCTGATGTTTTTAACGCTTCCAACATGGCAACCAGGTCACCCGGTGCAGCACCAACTCGATTTACCGCATCAACCAACTCTCTTAAACTAATACCAGGACGGAATAAAAACATACGTAAATCTTGCTGATCAACATCAATACGATCACGCCCGACAACCGCAGTTGTACCGTCATTAAAGGCACCACCAGGTTGACTCACAATTGGGTCAGCAGTAACACTAACAACCAGATTACCGTGTGCCACAGCTGCACGCTTCACACGCACATCGTCAGTAATAACAATGGTGCCCGTACGTGAATTAATAACTATTCTGGCCGGCGCACTATCTGGTGATACTTTCAGGTTTTCGAGAAAAGAAACAAATTCAACTTTTTGTGTTGTTGTAGGTGGCGTTAAAACCTGAATCGAAACCGCATCTAATGCCTGCGCACTATCGGGCCCTAGTACATTATTAATTGCCTGAACGACACGATTTGCCGTTGTAAAGTCGCCACGATTTAAATTGAGAACAATTTTTTCCATTTCAGCAAACGGGTTTGGTACTTCTCGTTCGATGGTTGCCCCACTAGGGATACGTCCAACACTGGGCACATTAACCGTTACCTTTGAACCATCACTACCGGCAACACCAAAACCACCGACTATTAGGTTGCCCTGAGCAATGGCATATATTTTCCCATCCACCCCTTTAAGAGGGGCCATTAATAAACTTCCTCCACGAAGGCTTTTTGAATTACCCAAGGAGGAAACCGTAATATCGATCTTCTGCCCCGGTTTACTAAATGGGGGCAAATCTGCGTGTAGGGCAACAGCGGCAACATTTTTCAGCTGTGGTGTAACACCCGCCGGCAATACAATGCCGTATTGCTGCAACATGTTTTTAAAACTTTGCACGGTAAAGGGTGTTTGCGACGTCTGGTCACCCGTACCATCAAGCCCGACAATAAGACCATAACCCACCAGAGCGTTATCTCGGACCCCTGCCACACTGGCTATGTCTTTAATTCTCTCAGCTGAAGCATTAGATTGAATCAAAGATATGAATATTATTGGTAATAAAAAACGCTGCCAAATCATTGGCACTCTCCAGATAATTAGTTCTCTACCTGTGTTACTGCAAAAGTAGGGCCAATATCCCGCTTTCTATTATTAATGCAGAATTTAATAAACTTAGCTATTATCTAGTTATCTTTCCGTAGAAAAGTGACGAAATGAAATACTTTAATTTTGTATCTAAAACACTTGGTTCCTGGTTAATTATATTGGCTATTTCAGGCAATTCGGTATACGCACAACCAACCGACAAAGTTGTTTTGCACATAAATAACCCATTAAAAATGACCATGCTGGTTAATAACATTAAAAACCTCAGGAAGATGTTAGATAAAGATGCTGTAATTGCTGTTGTGGTTAACGGGCCGGCCGTTGCCAGGTTTTCTACTACGTTTTCTTCTCGAAAACAGTTAGATGAAATTTTACGGCAAGATGCTGAGGTAAATATTTGCTCTTTTGCTTTAAAAAACAAAAATATTTCTAAAAAACAGTTATTTGAAGGGGTTTATTATCTTGAAGACGGCGGGGTATCTAAACTAGTTAAACTCCAGCAACAGGGTTATGCTTATATCAAACCATAAAATAATAAAGCTTTAACCTCCCTGTTATGACAGGGAGCCATATTAAACCTATTATTTCAAACGATAAAGATTAAAAAATTAAAAAGGCCACCATTTACCATTCATAAACTGACCAAACCAGCCTTGCGTATTCGCATCTGCCAGGAAGCCTTCTCCACTATATGCAATTTGTGCATCCGCCAGTTTAGATGAAGGCAATGTGTTATTAGGTGAAACATCATGTGGTCTGACAACACCTGCAATACGAATATATTCTTTGCCCTGATTTAAAGTAAACCACTTCTCTCCCTGTACAACCAGATTGCCATTAGGTAAAACATCTACAACCGTTACAGTAATTTCACCGGTTAAACTATTACTTTGAGAACTGTCTGCCTCACCTGAAAATTCACGTTCTGGCGCCACACTAAATTCCAGAACATTGTTTCCCTTGAATGTTGGCTGAACACCAAACAGTGTCGGGTTAGCTGTAACCAGTTCATCTTCTTTCTTGGTACTGGTACCTGCTTTTTTACTGGCACTGGTTTTTTCATTAAGCAGAATAGTTAACACATCACCAATATTGTGAGGTTTGGGATCTTCATATAACAAAACACCACGAGAATTAAATAACGAACCACTTTTATAAGTTATAGGCTGAGGCGCTACCGGCCTAACTATTGGTTCAAAATCAGCTAGTTCCTGAGGTTTTACATTACAGCCTGTAACAGACTGTATTGCTATCACAAGTAACGAGTATTTTATTAACTGTTGGTTATTCATTCTATTCACCATATTAAGTCGTAAGTCGTAAGTCAGAAGTCTTAAGTCGTGAGTCAAAAAATAAGCGCCTATGGCGCACCACTCTTGACTTCTAACTTACGACTTACAACTTCTGACTATCTTTACAAGTTATTATTTACGTACTGCA
>Ga0316205_10005682_pt1 | contig 10225 bp, 4 predicted proteins | sample 3monthpyrite_MG_FD_204941 | JGI IMG/M metagenome (GOLD analysis project Ga0316205, IMG submission 204941) | Microbial mat bacterial communities from mineral coupon in-situ incubated in ocean water Damariscotta River, Maine, United States -... | ecosystem: Environmental > Aquatic > Marine >...
AAACAAAATCATTGGGGCTAAAAGCGCCGTTTGATCCGTTATAAATGGCATGGACAACATGGCCAAACCAGCAAAGAATAAACTCACAACGTATACCGCCTTCGAGCTGTATTTTCGGGCAAAAGGGACAAGCGCTAAGGCTACTAACATGGTGACCAAGTTGTAGGTTCCATTCATCAATCCAGTTTGAGCCAATGCTTCGCCGGCCATCACATTCATATTTTGAGCGAAGGATATGTCGACCGTACTTATGGTGTCTCCAGCCTTACATGCATCAATAATAGCTTCATATTTTTCATCATCATTATGACTAATTCCGAATAAACTTGACCGAAGCATAGGGGTTATAAATTGCCAGTAAATGAACAAAGCATACCACTGAAAGAAGTAAACTCCTGCTAGCCTCCACATCATTTTAGGCATGTGCCCAATGGCGTCGGCAGATTCAATAAAGGGATGCAAAAGGTCTCCCAGTTTTTTAATGGCGTTGTCGCCTTTGTTCCTCTTGATAAGTCTGTACAAATAGAAAAGCCAAATAAAGGCAATAACCAATATGATAATAACCAGAAGATTGATGTTTTCAAATAGACCCGGAAATACGTAACCCAAGGAGTAACCCAATAGGGTAGGTAGCGATAAAATGACGAAAAGCACACTTAAAATCTGAATGATAGGCAATGGCTTTCCTTTATTATGCTCTTGAAGTTCTTTTAATTCTTCTTCTGAAGGAGGAATTTCTGGCGTTTTCCAAACGGACCATAGAATAGTTGCAATGGAAGCAAAGGCACCTAAAAAGAAGGAATAATACACCCATTTAGGGATGGCCGAAACCGTCTCCGTAGCCGTACTGCAAAGACTTGCGGTCTCAACAGGTGGTATACTGAACCAATCTTGAAACAGAAATAACGAAAAGTTGGCCACCGTAATTCCAGCTCCCACAAATAAACTTTGCATTTGATATCCAAAGGTTAACTGATTGTCCGGAAGCTTGTCTCCTACGAAGGCTCTGTAAGGCTCCATCGCAGTATTATTGGCTGCGTCTAAAATCCAAAGCAAGCCTACGGCAAACCACAAATGCGAACTAAATGGAAATGCTAGTAAACATAAACTTCCCAAAATAGCACCTATTAAAAAGAACGGCTTTCTTCTCCCGCCCCATTTCGGAGACCAAGTTTTATCTGAAATAGCCCCAATAATGGGTTGAATGAGCAGACCAGTTACCGGGCCGGCCAAATTGAGTAGCGGCAATTCAGCATGGTCAGCGCCTAAATATGAAAAAATGGGATTGACTGCCGTTTGTTGCAATCCGAAACTGAATTGGATTCCAAAAAATCCAACATTCATGTTCCATATTTGCCAAAAGGAGAGGTTCGGTTTTTTGATCTTCATGGTTGTAGTTAGAATTTGGTGATGTAAAGAATATCACAAATTTGTAACTGTAATATCTGTAAATTTTGAGAAATAGTGGTGAAATTAGCTAGGAAAGTCCATATATCGAAACGAAAACGTTATCGTAAATGAAGTTACATAGAAATAGTTGGATTATTCGGCTTAAAAAAGAGGTTTTTGCTGCAATGCCAATTGCATAAATACGAGTCCAGATGCGGTGTAACCCATTTGAGTTTTCCCTCCAACTTCCAGCGTTTTGGCATTAAAAAACTCTTGAAAATCCCAAGCGTTGTTTTCAAGAACCGTTTCCGTAAAGCTAGAAATGATAAGTTCAACTTCTTTGTGCATTCCATTGTTGGATAGTCCCAAACAAAAAAGTCCCATCCAAACGGGCCAAATGCCCCCATTATGAAAAGTTCCAGCTTCGTTTTTAAAGCTGAATGAAAAATTGCCTTTCAGTAAACTCCAGTCAGCGCTTTGGGGTGTGATTATGGGCCAAAAAGCAGGGATTAAAGTTCGGGATAATTCAGAAGTAAGCTTGGAAATATAATTGGAAATTCCTTGTTTCTGACTCTCATCCAGCTTTAATTGTAATAACGCCAAAGCATTACCAGCGGCATCAAAACGTTGGTCATAAACACCAGGTAGGATAAAGGCCATAAAATGTTCTATAGAAGCTAAATCCAGTTGTTGGAAGGCATCTTTATGATAGATATTTTCTTCCGAAGCATGTAAAGAAGGCCAAAAATTGGTAGCAGTGCGCTCCTTTATTTCTTTAAAATTTGGAATGGTTTCGCCTGTAATTTCTCCCCAAAGTGATTCTCCCCAAAGCCGAAGCATGTTGTCGTATAGCGTATAGCCGTGTACTGGGTATTCATCTGCCCAATTACCGCTTAATGGGGTGTAAATCCAACCTTTATTATTGAATTCAGAAATTTTTAAAAAGGTCCGGCATTTTTCTACAGCCGGTTTGAGTTGTGCCCAACTTTCAGTGTCTTGAGTGTCTAAATAATAACGACAACAACCTAGTACGAACCAAGTATTCGCGTCCACACGACCCGCCAAACTTCCGAAGGAAATATCGGAGTGATCTGTGGGAAGTACATTGGATGGAATCATCCCCAATTCGTGTTGGGTTTTCGCCAGTGTTAGGAGTGAGTTTTTTAGTCCCTCAGTCAAGATAGGATCTTTAATCATAAGTCCTGCTAAGCCACAAACAATACTATCCCTAGCCCAAATACGCTTGTAATTATCGGCTTCTACCGTACTTGCTAAAATACCAGCAGGTGTGGTCAAACGATGCAGCAAATTGATCGAATCGTCATAGAGTTTTTCAAAATTAACTCTTAATTTCTCTGATTTCAAACCTAGATCATTCATTCACTAAAGGTAGGTAAATATGAGCTTTCCAATTCATAGCATCACCACCAGATTGAGGATCTTCGAGATACAGTTCTGTAGGTAGTTTATTTACTTTTAAATCGTGCTGTTCAGCATATTCCAATAAATAATACCAAGCGTTGTTAGCAATCGCATAGTTGCCATTAAATTCGGCTTTAATTCCACGAAATGAGGGTGATTCCTTAAAAAATACAAGGTCAGAAGCGGGTAGTGTATCCGATTTGGCAATGGGAAAACAAAAATTATACTCTATGGTTGCCTCCTCCTCGTCCCACTTGGTCACCTCTAAATAAGGGTCGCCATCTAATTCGAGTTCATTATCGTTGATGTACCCCATTAAATCTCCAATGCTATACAACATGGTCGAAGCCTTTTTGTTGACGGCCGATTTAAGTGGTAGATATACACAGTAACGCGATTCAAAAATAGTGTCTGTTAGAGAATGCACTTTAAATTTTTTGGTTTCAGCCACAAAGTCTTCACTAACAGTTTTTACATTTAGAATACTACGTTTTACAAAGTTGTTTTTTGAGAAGGGAATTTGAAGCTTTTGAGAAAACCAGTTATTCTTGTCGGTGATTTTAACTTCAACTTGAGTTGTACTATCATTTTTTTTGCTGAAGTGCCAATCGTAGTTGAAAATTGAATCGCCAACTTGAACAGTCTGTACAATGTTGGCAAAACGCTGCTGACTCGTAATTGCAACTTCAGAAATACCATTATCCTTGTTGCCTTGCCATTTCATAATTTCATTATAAACAATAGCCGCGGGCTGTTTCGTACTAAAGGATACGCGGTAATGATCTTTTTTCAGACCGAAATACCAAACACCAGCTACCACTATAGCTAAAAGCAATAAAATCCGAATAGGTTTTTTCATCTGTATATAATAATTGAGAAATAGGAAGATGGAATGCCCAAGTTGTTTATTTCGGTTGGTTTACAATTAGTTAATGGACATTTCATATGTGGAATTACATGTCGAGTTTTTCAATGACTAGTTCTCCTACTTTTATTCCTTGTTGTAAGCCAATTTCAACGGCTGCACGGTAGTGAATTCCTCCATACATTCTGCTAATGGCAGCTTCCTCGGCCGCTTTATTAAACGACTCGAACGATCGGACAGGCAATCCATATGGTAATTCAGTATCATCCAAGAAGCTAAAATTATCGCCAAAAATATGAGTCAGTACCGTAGCAGCTGCTCCTGAAACAACCGAATGTCCACTTACATATTCTGGGAACGGAGGCGTTTGTAAAATAGGCTTCCAATTTTCATCTAAATTTTGATTGATCAACGTCTCAGGACGTATCAAATTACTGCGATATTTTTCATCCCAACAGCTTATAAATGCATCATAAACTCCCATGGAAGTCTTTGTATAAGCATATACCGTTTTATTAAAGTCGGCTTCGTCTTTTTTACAGGCTATTTTTACGATTCCCATCCAGTGGGCGCCTGGTGTAATTTTTTTAGTGGCAAACATTAAATGACCGCGGGTAACCGATACATATGGATTACAATCCCAAAACTGAGCAATTTGGATTTCTTCGGATTCGTCTCCCTCTTTAGTGATGCGTTCACTGATATCATATACTTCTACTAGTTCTTTATAAAAATCACTGTTCTTGTCCATAGAAAATGGAGGAGGAGGTACAGGCTTAAATTGGGCTGCCGAATCCAGTACGAACGGTCTAATTTTGTTCCAATGGGGCTCAATTCCATCTAAATAAGAAGGAGGGGTTGGTTGCCATCTGGACGGGTCATCAGTGTCTACGGTAAACTTTGACATAGTCCGCGTCTGATTGTAAAAATCTCCGCCATACCAAGTTTTAAAGTGATCGCTTACCTGAAGGCCATATTCCTTTGCTGCTTCAAATTCGGTAGGGTTTTGCGTATTCCAAAGTCCATACAAACTATCACGGTAGGTTTCCATTTTCTCTTCGGAAAAAATTAGCGACTTGCTTATGTCCATATGAGCGATAAGAGCAGCTAAAGGAAGATTTGTAGAATCCTTAGCCTTGGGAATAGCGGCAAAATCTTTTATCTGTCCCACCAACGAATTATAAGTTTCGTCTTTTTGTGCGATAATCTCATAAGCCGCAATATTGGGATAGGCATAAATACGGCTCGCTACTGGCGGCGAAAAAATATCATGCACCATAATTTGCGTAACATGGTCTACCGAATTATGGTATTGGTCCGCTGTTATCACAATAGGTTCGTTGTTTTCCTCTACTTTTTTATCGCCACAAGAGTTCAATAGAAAGGCGAGCACCACAAAGGCGAAAAGGGGGAGTTTTCTATTTCTGAATTTCATATATCTGGGCTGCTTCATTGTTGTAAACTATTAGTAAATATGGTTGGTTGTTTTGTTCTATTATCTTTAAATGTCGCACCGATTTATGCTCCATTTCTAATCCGAGTTGGTTTCCGAGGGTCACCTCAGTTTCAGAATCAATCATGGCGCCCGAAAAACTATCGAACCGTCCATGAAAAGGAATCACTCCAAAATAATTTCCTCCGGCCAACACACTTTCCCTTCCATCGCCGTCAAAATCGTATTTCACGAAGGCTTTGATGGGTGCGGTTTGCAATTGGTTAGGGAATGCCTCAAAAATAAAGGTATTCCTAGTATTTCGCAAGAAGCCAGATGTTAATGTATTCACCTCAAAGACAGTGGCTTTTTTCAGTAATTCTTCACCTAATACTTCTTCTATGGTCTTGCCAGCAAAGTCTTTGTAATTCCCGAATTTCTTCCGAAGAAAAACCAATTGCTCAGCCAATTCATTCAAGCCTAAAAGTGGGTAGTATTTACCGTTTTTCTCGATGGCTAGAATGGTCTCCGTGCTTCCGTTGTCGTCAAAGTCGGCGTAATACATTTTCATTGGAGCGCTTTGAGACGCTTTAAACTTGGTGTTTAAGCCCCAGTTTCCAAGGAGATAGTCAGTGTCACCGTCATGGTCAATATCGAAAGGAATGATGGTTTGCCAAAGACCTAAAATGTCTTTATCTATTGGAAACACTTCGGTTAGTTCACCTTCATTATTATTAAAGAATTTTGGTGACATCCATTCTCCAACTACAATCAAATCGGTTTGACCGTCACCGTCAAAATCGTCCCAAACGGCATCGGTTACCATGCCTGCCTTTTCAATAGGAATCATTTCAGTTTCATTGGGGGATTGGCGATTAGGTATAAATACCATGGACGAAACCTTATTTCCGAATTTGTAAGGTGAAGAATGCGACCCAATAAAATAGTCCAATGAGTCTGTTTTATGCATAGCAAACGGTCTAATTACTGAAACATTTTCTTCAGAATAAAAACGCTGTATTTCTATCGAATCGGAAATGGAATAATACAATTGGGCAGCAATAGGCTTTTTTGAACCACCAATTTGCTGTAGGCCAAAAGACAAAAACAAATCGTTTTTTTTGTCAGCATTAAAATCGGCAATGACGGCCGACACATCTTCAAATAGAGAATCTCTTTTTAAGCTTGGAAACGATCCTAACTCGTAACCAGTTTCGGTTTGAAGATACACAGATGCCTTTTTGTTTTTTGCTCCACCCAGAAAAATATCCTCCTTTCCATCACCATTCAAATCTCCAACGGCAACTGCTGGACCTCTATCAGAAACTTCGTAGGGGATTAATTTCTGGTAGTTGAAATCGGTGTGATTGTCTTCTTTATGAGAGTAATTTACGCCTAAGTTGTCTTCCGTTTTTCTGAATAAACTCCTCTTTGTTGGTTGTTTGTAAACATAAGGCTGGCTATTCGCAGGAGCAATAGTGAGGGATTGATTGGTCGCAATATTTCGGATGGTCTGAGTTGTTTTATCGGGCCAAATTATTTTTACTGAATCTATTTCAGTTGCATTTCCAAAACCAAAATGTAGCATAGGTTCACTTGAAGCTTGCCAACCACGGGTAGGAAATAATTCTTTATACTGAAGTGAGCCGTTATGATAAGCGTATACTTTGGTGCCAATTCCGAAGGGATTTTTGTCTTTATATTGAAGCTTAACTTTTAGGTAATTGGCCGTGTTGTTGGTTTGATTCACATAGATTCCTGCTGCCGCATTGATATTATTGGTCACGATATCCAAATCACCATCACCGTCTAAGTCACCCACAGCCGTTGCTCCGGAGACGGTTTTGTCCGCGGGGATCCAGTTACCGGATTCATCGCTAAAGCCAGCTTCCCCATCACCTTTAAACACATAGTTGCCCATGGCTCCATCAGGCATCATTTCCAAAGCTTGTTGATCTACCAACTTACTCTCTACCATTTTTTTCTGAATTTCAACACTGGAAACAAACCGAATAAAATCCAAATCGTTCGGTCTTCGCGGAATTCCGTTAGAGATAAAAAGGTCCTGCTGGCCATCCTGATCATAATCGCCAAAGAGCGCGCTCCAACTCCAATCGGTGGCCGAAATACCACTTAAAAGAGCCGTTTCAGTATAAGGCGCATTGGCATTATTTAAGAACAACATGTTCCGAGTATATTGATAATGATACCCAAACTGCTCGGTTCGCATTTTTAGTATCTGATAGGTGTCGTCTCCTTCGCTGGACTTTAAAACGGTTTCATTTTCGGGAGCCATATCCAATGAAATGATATCCGGAAGACCGTCTTGATTGATGTCGGCCACGTCATTACCCATGGAAAAGCGCGTGGTATGTCCAAAGTATTTTTTCAGACTTTCGGTAAATGTACCATCCCCATTGTTGAGGTAGTAATAATCGTCTTCATGAAAATCGTTACCCACATAAATATCGGGATAGCCATCTTGGTTGAAGTCTGCTACCGAAACGCCTAGGCCGTATCCGTTAATTCCGCCGAAGATTCCTGCCGCTTCGCTTATATCAGTAAAAGTGTTTCCATCATTTCTAAGCAAGCGATCTCCTGTTTTATCGTTACGTTCTTCTCTAATTTGGGCTCTTCCGAAGGACTCTTCGGTGTGTACGGCATGGTTAAGCAAGTAGAGGTCCAAATCCCCATCCAAATCGAAATCCAATAATGCAGCAGTCGTTCCGAAGCACTGAAAGTCTAAACCAAAATCTGCGGCTCTCTCGGTAAAGGTATTGTCTTGATTGTTGATGAAAAGTTCATTATGCCCCTCAAATCCATTTACCCCAACCACAGCGGTCACATAGATATCGAGCCAGCCATCACCGTTAACGTCGCCCATAATGGCACCCGTATTCCAGGAACTTTTTCCTGCTACTTTGGCATTTTGGGTAATGTCTTCAAATTCCAGGTTACCCTTGTTAAGGTAAAGCTTGTTTTCTTCTTGGTTTGCTGAAAAATATAGGTCGGGAAGACCGTCATTATTAATGTCACCCATCGCCACTCCACCACCATTGTAGAAGTATAGGTAGTCTAAAATATTAAGTTCGTCGTTTTCGGTCAAGGTATTTTTAAATGCAATACCCGATTGAGATGCGGGGAGCATTTCAAATTGACGGGTTTCATTGTTGCAACTACTTGCAGCAAGCACCAGAATGAATAAACCCAAAAGTTTATTCATTGACAGCAAAAACTTTCGGTTTTTCATCGTTTATGGCAACAATAACGAAGGTGTTTCCATCTTTGTCGTTGAATTTTGAAATGTGTTTGATTTCTTCTCGTATAAAAAAGCCACTTTGCTCGTAGTCTTTCCACTCAAAATTAAGTGAACCGTCGTTGAGAAGTACATTTCCATAGTTGGCATCGAGGCGAGAATATTGTGGTCTAAATTCGAAATTATTTCCGCCCATGATTATATCGAGGTTTCCATCGTTATTGACATCGGCACAGGTGATTCCGCAAACGCAGGATAATTGCGTTCGTGGTGGTAAGGACATGATTTCGAAATTTCCGTTTCCGTTGTTGATTGCGAGTATCGTTTCCGAAGTATTTACTTTTTTCTCTTTTATTTTATTCAGCTTTTCCACTGAAAATAACTCTTGAATCGACTTTCTAGAATATTCAGAAGCCTTTAGATTCTGTTTCTTTAGCGAGACCATTTGCGAAACTATTTCCTGCTTTTGATGCACGGGCATATCTTTTCCGTTCAGGTTTTGAGTTACAATTTGTTCAATGGTTCCATTGTTGTCAAAATCGTAGACCCACATTTTCATTACTTCTTCTTGCGAAGGTTTGTAGTGAAGATTGTCTCCTTGATTTCCAAGGATAAAGTCCAGATCTCCATCTTTATCAATATCTACAGGCGAAACCACGTTCCACCATCCGTGTAAGTCGTCTAAACTAGTAGTTTGTTTTGCTAGTGCTCCATTTTCAACTTTATAAATGGCAGGCGCACCCCAATCTGATACCGTAACTAGTTCTAAGTCATCATCATTATCTGTATTTACCCATTTCGCGTCGGTAATCATACCGCTTTTTTTGGTGGCAATTGCTTTTTCTTTGAAGCTGTTTTTGAAGCTTCCGTCGCCTAAATTCTCCAAATAAATATGGTCTGGGTCTACGCCGTAAATTCCGATAACGCTACGAGAACCAATAAACACGTCAATATCTCCATCTCCGTCCATATCGTTGGGAGCGATTACCGAGGTATTTTTACTTCCTATGGGGAAGTTTAGTGGAGATTTGGTGAAATTACCTTGTCCATTGTTGAGATACAGTCGTAAACCATCCGTCATGGAGGTGTTTACTTGGTTGCCACCAGAACCTACCATTAGATCCATATCGCCATCGCCGTCGGCGTCAAAAAAGGCGGCCGCGGTGTCTTCCATTTCTTTGTCGGCTTCAAAGACTAGCATACTCTTGGTTGAGAGCCTTCCATTGCCGGTGTGGATATTCATGGTTGCTGCTTGTCCTTTAGCACCTCCAGTAAATACATCATCATTGCCATCACCATTCACATCTCCAATAGCCATGGCCGGGCCTTCTTGCGATAATTTTTTATAGATAAGACCTTCATAGTCGAAATCACTATAATTGTTCTCATCATGTTTTACAAGCTGGTCATTTGAAAGTTCTTTTAGCAATGGAGTTGCTTTTTCTTTCTTCGGAATTGAGTAGGTTAGGGTAGCGTCGCTCTGTTTTAATTGTAAAGTTTGATTGGCGGCAACTTTTTCCAAGAGCACTGTTTGATCGTTGGGCCAAATAACGCGAACCGAATCGACCTCTTTAACGCTTCCTAAACCGATGGTCATTCCATATTCCATGGAAGATTGAAATCCGCGAGATGGAAACATTTCTTGAAGTACAATTTGATTATCGTAATAGAGTTTCACTGTAGTTCCAATGGCAAATCTGTTTTGTTCTCCACCCTCAAAGTTGAATTTAATATAATTGTTATCCGTAAGTTCATTGGTGTTGTTTTCATACACAAATGAAGTCATATTCACATTGCTCACCACCAAATCCAGATCGCCGTCATTGTCTAAATCCCCATAAGCAGCTCCGTTGGAAAGGCT
>Ga0316205_10005685_pt1 | contig 10220 bp, 12 predicted proteins | sample 3monthpyrite_MG_FD_204941 | JGI IMG/M metagenome (GOLD analysis project Ga0316205, IMG submission 204941) | Microbial mat bacterial communities from mineral coupon in-situ incubated in ocean water Damariscotta River, Maine, United States -... | ecosystem: Environmental > Aquatic > Marine >...
TTAAGTCGTGTGCGTCGGAGGAGTGGCAGAGTGGTCGAATGCACCGGTCTTGAAAACCGACGAGGGTGAAAGTCCTCCGTGGGTTCGAATCCCACCTCCTCCGCCATTGTCACTTATGTCGTAGCTTCATAAGCATCTGATAACCCTTTATAATAACGAAATATCGACGACATGACGGAAATTAGTCTCCACTTTTGCTATACAAAATGTGCTACAATCTGCCATACCTCTACCTGCAAGAACACGAGGGGTCCGAGACATGGCACTCAAGAAACGCGGCAAGGGTAGCAAACTGTCGCTCTACAAGCGTGTCCCGAAACGATATGAGCCAATTGAGCCGCGCAAGTTTGTCTGGGTGGCGCTGCACACTGATAGCCCGTCTGTGGCTGATCAGAAGGCGAGCGGCGTATGGGCGCAGATGATTGAAGCATGGGAAGCCAAGTTGGCGGGCGATACCACTGACGCCGAACAGCGGTTTGCAGCGGCGCGTGACCTCGCGGCGGCGCGAGGGTTCCGATACATGCGAGCGGATCAGGTTGCTAAGGCTCCATTGGGGGAGTTGTTAGAGCGCTTCGATACGATTGGCGGCCCTGATAACGAGCCGAATTTGATAGACGCGGCTGCGGTCTTGGGTGGCGCAACTGAGCCTGCGATAACAGTGTCACGCGCACTTGAGATATACTGGGAATTGGCGGCTGACAAAACGCTCGGCAAAAGTGAAGACCAGCTACGCCGATGGAAGAATCCTAGGATAAAGGCAGTTAAGAATTTCATAGACGTGGTGGGCGACAAATCGATTAACGAGATATCGGGCGACGATATGCTGGATTTCCGGCAATGGTGGTTTGAGCGAATGGAAGCTGGCGGGCTGACTGCGAATAGCGCCAATAAGGATTTGGGGCATCTCGGCTCTGTCTTGAAAATTGTGAACAAGATGAAGCGACTTGGGTTGGTGTTGCCACTGAGCGACCTTGCTTTCGGGGCAGGGGAAGCCCGCCAGCGGCCCTCTTTCACTGACAAGTGGATACGTGACCGGATACTGGCTAAGGGCGCTCTGGACGGCCTGAACAGTGAGGCACGGGGTATCCTGTTGGTGATTGTCAACACGGGGGCGCGGCCTTCGGAGTTGGCGGGACTGACTGCGGATCAAATCAAGCTGGATAGCAACACGCCGCATATCTCGATTGAGGCGGTGGATAGACAACTTAAAAGTGCCAATGCGCGCCGCGTCATTCCTTTGTGTGGTGTGAGCCTAGAGGCCATGCGCGAATTTCCGAACGGGTTCCCTGGGTATCGCAGCAATCCCGCAAGCCTGTCTGCGACTGCGAACAAGTATCTGCGGGGAAATGGTCTGCTAGAGACGCCTAAGCATTCGCTGTATGGGTTGCGGCACTCGTTTGAGGATAGGCAATTGGCGGCTGGTGTTGATGAACGTATCAGGCGCGATCTAATGGGGCATGCGTTGAAGCGTGAGCGGTATGGCAAGGGTGCTGCATTGGAACAGTTACAGCAGTTGGTTCAAGCAACGGCCCTGTGATCCGCGGCTATGGCACGGGCGCGACTGATTACATCGCGTTGGTTCTCTAGGATAGCAATCTCGCGCTCTATGCGCTTGAAGATCGGGATATATACAGGATCATGCAGCACAAGTGCAGCGGCCTTGCGATAGGCCGATTGCAGCTTTTTGAGGGTAGGGGGCTTGGGTGCATGTGTCATGCAATGCTCTATAGCAAGACAGCTTAAGGATGCGCGTCCGCCTTCTCATTTTCTCCTAATTCGAAAATCTGCATCCCATCCGCCGGATACGGTTTAAGCAATTCTCGCGCATTATCGGTCGTGCCATTCAGCCACTGGTCATAGTTTTCAGGTGCGAGGATTGCAGGCATCCAGTCTGGATGGACAGGCTTAACTATCTCGTTCGAGGTCGTGGTGATCATGGAATAGCTGGGGCATTCTTCCTTACCGTCCGGCCCATCGAAGTGTGAGACGGTCCAGAGGCCCGCTATGGCGATGGATGCCCGATCCAGCCCTGTTTCTTCCAAAGCTTGGTTAAACGTGTCCTGAACGTCTGACACGGCCATGCCAGTGCAAAGCTTCCAGGTGATGATGTACCGTGAGAAATCATCCAGGATTGTGCTGAGATAGAACCAGCCCCTGCCAATGACTTTGAGATAGGTAAAGTCAGTCTGCCAAAGTTGGTTCGGTGCGGTCGTCTTCGCGACGGCAAAGCTCTGAGATTGAACTCTCCTCGCGCAGACCATCCAGAACAATCCGGATATTCTCTTCAGTAGAAAACTTGCGACGCGTCTTATGCTTAATCTCTTTGACGTGTTTGTCAGCGGTTCCATTCGACCCCGTTTTCGTTCTCATTTCGTATCCCTTCAAAGACTGACACCAAAATCTCGAACTATCTGCCGCCCGCTCAACCCATCCTGAAAATGGGCGCGACGCACCTTCAAATACAATTCCACCCCTCTCAGCGATGCACGCATCGCCTGCCGGGCAACGGGTGAAAATCCCCAAGCCCTCCCATCAAATGAAAAGGCAAAAGTGGCCGACTTTTACGCCGCCCGCGACAACACAATGCTGCCGCTACCGTGGCCGAGTATTGCTCCGCCGACTACAAATTGACGCTTTCTGATTGTTCCTGAAATGCGCTTTGTGACCGCACTCTTATAGACAAGCTGAATGCAGGGATGTCAGTATGCCTTCAGAAACAGTATTCCAAAGGAAGGAACGCAATGAGTTTTCGGATTTTGACCAACTTTTTGGCGCTATTTGTAGCGGTTAACGTGCCACTGGCAGGCAATGCGCAGTCGATATCGCTCGAAGATTTGACGGCGCAGATCGATGCCCGCACCACCGAGCAAAACGGATTTCAGGCGTTGTTGACTGACCCGGATCCGATGCGCGCGGCGGCGGCCATGGAGATCATGATGGGTTCGGGTGATCCGGTGCTTCAGCGAATGGCGATGGAACATGGATTATTTTCAACAGACCCATCCTCGCGGGCCGACGCGTTGAAGGCCTTTTTTGACTCTGGGCCCACCCTATCAGTATTCGTATCTTTGACTGACGCACTAGATGAAAAGCAACAGACTTGGGCAAAGTCGCAGCTTTCGACCCTTGGTGGCAGCGTTGATGCAGCCAATGTGGCCTATTTGTCGTTGCGCATTGGCGCGTTCGATGCAGCCCAGGATTGCTATGTAAACGCAGCCCAGCCAAAGCTGTGTTTGCTGCGTGTCAACGATCAGGTCGTGTCATTGCTTCTCTTGAGGTTTTGGAATCCGATGACACTTAATGATGCGGGTGAGTTGGAAGGGACCGCGACATTATATGCGAATTATCCAGCGCTTCCATTGCGGGCCCCGGTAACATTTTAACTCGCGAATTGCCTATTCAAACAGCACCTGAGTGATTGAAATCGACCCTGGTGCCCATGCATTTTTGAACGTGATTGCGACCCAGCGGGCTTTGGTTGCTTGACTTCGCGCGCCAGAATCAGCGCGTCCATCCTGCGCCATGCGCCCGGCCCAGAACGCACGCGGACGCGTGCGGTTCGGGGTGCTGTCGACTTGAATGGCGATGTCGCGTGGTATGCCATAAGGGCTGGCGGGATTGCTAGTTACGATCACACGACTGATGGCCGGGCTGTCGCCCAGAATTTCATAGACGAGCGTCAACGGGCGGCTAGGGGCAGTGACGAATGCACCATCCGGCGATAACGTCAGCTCAGGTGGGAATTCGGGGCTGATTGGCGGCTCGCTGCTGGATACAAGCCGGGCTGCGATGCCCGATGATTGTTGGACGCTCGCGGTTTCTATGCCCGAAGTGAATATTGCGCCTTGATCACCTATCCAGCGTTCCGCGTTGATCAGGATCTCTTCGATGCGCACGAATGTCGCGCTATCACCTTCGTTGGGCGCTCGGATCACCATCCCCGCCGGGCGATTGTCGATAAACAGGAACGACCCGCTTCGACCTGGAAACATCTCTGCACCCGGGGTCGTGACCTTTGCTTCAAACGTCAGATAACTGGTGTTGACAATGGTCATCTGGACTCCGTCGGGCCGACCGTCGCGTCCGATGGTAATCAACGTGCCCGAAAGCCCAAGACCGATCCGCGCCGGAATTACCTGAGAGAGCGGCTCGGTGCAGGCCGACGCGATATCGCCCCTGACCGCACCAATGGCCAGATCAAGCCCGCGCACCGGAGCACCGCGTTCGCCAAGTTCAGTCCAGAAGGGGCGATTGACCACCGCCTGACCGATGCGCACGGGTGCCTCAGACGTTAGTGTTACGAAAGGCGACGATCCGGCGACATGGGCTGGCAAAAGCAGATAGCATGAATTCCTGTCGCTCACCATGATGCCTTGACCCTGCCGCCCCTGCCCAACATCGACCCGGACGGATTGGGCAGAGGAGATTGTTCCAAAGATCATAAGTGGTGCTAGGATCAGGAGAATGCCGAATCGATGGGAAATATTCATGATCCGCTGGGTAGCCATATTTGCTGCGTTTATGCTGGCAAGTGTTAGCGCAAGTGCGCAAGAAGGCAACCTTCTTCCCCTTTCAGGTAACGACGCAATGAACGAGATGCTGAACGGGTCCCCCGAGATACGGGGCGCGTTGGTGATGGGCCTGCAGGTGCATCGCGACCTTCCCAAAGGGGCCGATCCCGATGTCAGGATTGCCGTCCCCGAAACCTGGGCTGCCGGAGAGATATGCGTGCGTGTCATGTCATCTGACGGACTATATGAGGCGATTAATGCGCATCGCGTGCCTGATAGCGCGAAAGGGGGCGTCGGTCGCGTCGAATACGCCACAAAGTATCGGGATATACTTGCAGACAAGCGCCAAGGTGATCTTGGCATCAGGGTCACCGAAAAGTCCTGTGGGGCCGAAGGCGAAGATGAAACCCGGTTGACCCCGGCCTATTGGAATTCTCAAACAGGTGAGGCCGAACTGTCGCTTCTGCTGAACACGATGCGCGCACAAAAGACTTATGTCTATGTGGGTGGCATTTCGGGCAAGCGCATAATCTGCGATGACACAGACAGCCCGTCGCGCTATGCATTTGATACGATTTGCCAGTTTGATCCCGCGCTTCTTGGGCCCGGAGAAACCGAATTGGTAATCCTGACGGTGGTTGATCAGCAGTTTCAGGACCCGGTGTCGGTAACCGTTATCCAGCCCAGCACCGCGCCATGAGACACCCATTCTTGACGTTTCGGTTGCGCCGCGCGCTTCAGATCGGTTGTCTGGCCTGTGTTGCGGGTCTGTTTGTCTTGCTGATCCTTGCGATCGTCGGCAGTCGCTGGATCTCTGAGCGCAGTTTTCTGATCGAGGCACGCACCACCGCGTTTGAAATCGCATTTCCCGTGGGGGGGGCGGTGTGGGGCTTTGACAATGCAACCATCTGTGTGCCCTTGAAGATCCCGTCGCCAGGCATCGCGCGCGGCGAAGGACAGTGTGACGATCAGCTATATGAGCCCGACGAGGCCCCCAAAACCGTCACGATTGACTGGAAGGCCAAGTCCAAAGTGCGTGTAACCCTGCGCGCGGACGATATCCTCGAAATCCGGCCCGAGGGTGCCGGCGGTGTGACTGAAGGTGCCGAAATTCTTGTCCCGGTCGATGACTGGAAACGGGCCGGCGTTGCTGCATTCGATGGGTATATCACACTTGGGCGCGACCCCGGCAGCGGAGAGCAAGGCTACTTGCTGGATGGACGATATGAAATTCGCGAGCGCTTCATCTTTGGGGATGCGGCATCCAGTGTTGTAAAAACCGGGGTATTTGCCCGCGGTGAGGTGGTCGAGGTCGCGACGGTGAACACTTGGCAATTCACGCCCGATGCAACCCTCGTACGCGGCCATATCACCCCGTTCCTGAGCGACGGGTTGAATAGCCTGATGGTCGTCGCCGTGACTCGCGCTGGCAATCCACAGCTTCAGGTCACTTACCCTGGCGTGCCGGAACCTCGCCGCGTGCGCTCGACATGGATCGATAGCGTGATCGCGAACCCGATGCTGCTTGCCGTGGCGCTATTATTGTCGCTGTCACTGAGCGTTGTGGGGATGTTGGAAAAGTTTTGGGCGTTGATTGGGCGCGCCGCCAATTCAGCGACGAAATAGCCCGCTGGACGGCACTGTTAGACAAACTCGACTTGAGCCGGGCAGGGGGGGGTCATAGCCTCTCTGGATGACAAAATACGCTCCACTTCGCTATTTCAAAACCAGCCCCGAGACTGTTAACCTAACAGTGATGATGCATGTCCGGTCCCTGCTTTCGCTTCGGAAGGTGGAAGGTATTTCGCATGAGCGCGGGATCGAGATCAGCCAAGAGACGGTGCGGCTTTGGTGGAGCCGGCTTGGTCGTTCTTGGCGATAGCGCTGCATCTGGGCACCTCGCGCTGATTAGTGCAGTCTTTGATCTGGCTTATGGAAACAGTCTGTTGACCAAATAGAGTAAGGTTTGCCTTACTTTTATTAGATTTATCCAGCATAGTTGGATTAGATTGTCGGCAGCGTAGTTCGCGGAATAGCGCTGTAGTATTATTAAGTAGTTTACGGAGTATAAAATGCCCTATTCCGAGTTGTTTTCCGTAGCCATAATTGTGCTGTCGACAGGCGTTGGTTCGGTTCTTGTCTCGGTATTTATTCGATAGACATCAGGACCTGACACAGGCCACTAGAATACAGCCACTTACGTCGTGGTATCAACAATATCTCGTGCCACGCAGTTGGGGCAGGATGCTCTCTTTTCCAGCCGAACTTCAATTTAACTCATAGCTAACGAATTAAAGAGTAACGAGTTTATGTGAACGCAAATGAGCCAACCAATATCGGACGAACAAATACTGCAGAATGTCGGAGCACAAGCTCGCTCGGCATCCAGCAATCCCTCACCTGAGGGACGCAGCAAAAAGCCTTCCCACTGGACTCTTCCAGGGTTTAGCGGAAAATCCAAAGTGCTGACGTCGTTTGGGCAGTTGCCTATAGAAGCGTTGCGCCGAAACGACCCGTTGAAAACCTCATCCGGCACTTTTCTCAAAGTGAGTTGGGTTGATAGGATTCATCTCGACCACGAATTTCTTTCTTCGCATCAAAATGCTCAGCCGATCCTTTTTCCTGCGGGGTCCTTGGGACAATCGAAGCCATTTGCAAACATGCTGGTTTCTCCTGCCCAGGTGATCCAAGTTTCGACTCATGTCGGCAACGGTGCCTTGAAATCTGCATCGGCGCTCGTTGGTCGAGGTTGCATTTCTAAAAAACCGCAAGCCGTTTTCACTTATTTCCTGTTCGGATGCGAGTCTGCCTGCTCGGTTTGCATCGACGGAATTTGGTGCAGCGTGGCCTGAAACCTGACGCTATCTATCTGCCAACTATCCAAATAGCTCACAGACTGATCAGTGAACTCGATTTGGAGCTCCTATTTGTCAAAAAATATAAAGCTCTACTGGTCGACAAATTCAGGTTAGCTAGACTCACGGATAGAAGCAGTCATCCACTACTTTGGTTCGGGGACGCGGTGCTGGGTGGGGGGCGGAAGGCTTACACCGTATGACCAGTGTCAAACGTCCGCTACAATTTCGCCCTTCATCTCACCGGTCATCCGTGTCTGATCCTCTTTGTGAACTGATCTGCGCACCTCGTCGATTTTTAATTCGGCGGCATCCCTCGTGGCCTTGTCTGGCCATTCAGTAATCGCAGCACTGGTCCGTTCGCTGGTGCGGATCACCGTTACTCGGTTTGCCCCAAAACCCTTGAGCGCGGGCAGGCGTTTTTTCTCGATCGCACGCAGGGAAATATTGTAATCCGTACCGTCGGCGATCTCCCATGTGGTTATTGTGACGTAACGCATATTCCTCTCCATCCGTTGTTGTTCCAATTTACCACAAAAGCAGCCCATCGCTTAGCTTTTTGTCAGCAATTGGTGTAGGTGCCCGCCATTGAGGGCTTGGAGTTGACTCTTGCTGCGGGGGCGTTCGGTCTGGCAAAGCGCTTGTTGAGCAAAGCGGAGACGGACCAGTTAGTCGACGCGATTGAGACGGAATTTGCCAAGCACCAAAGAACCTTTAAAGTTTTGCATCATCGCAGGTAGGCTGTAGCTTGCTGGCAGGAAAAGGCTTGGGCGGGACAAGACAGCCAATTTTAGTGCAGGGGATTGAGATGCGACGCAAAGAATACGTAGGCAAAGACATCACCGTCAGCTTTGACATGCAACGCTGCATTCATGCGAGGAATTGTTTTCTGAAGCTTCCAAAGGTTTTTGACCCTGCGCAGCGGCCATGGATCCAACCTGACAATGCCCCGGCAGAAGAGATCACCGCGATGATCAGAACTTGTCCGTCCGGCGCTCTTGCGTTTCACAATAACGTGGGGAGCGATGAAGCGCCGCCGCTTATCAATCGCGTGACAGTTTATGAAAATGGACCGCTCAGTCTGGCGGGCGATGTTTCTGTAGAAGATGGCCCACGTGAGACCCGGGTTACGCTTTGTCGCTGTGGGCTTTCCAAAAACAAACCTTATTGTGATTTCTCACATGTCGAGGGCGCGTTTGAAGCGACGGGAGAGCCCAGGGCAGAGGCTCCGCAGCAAGGCGAAGGGACGGGTGGCCCTGTTGACGCTGCACGTATTCCCGACGGGCCGCTCAAACTTGCCGGAAATGTTGAACTGACATCGGGTACCGGGCAGAAAATCGCGACGCTTTCTAAGGCGTTCCTGTGTCGCTGCGGTGCGTCCAAAAACAAACCCTTTTGTGACGGAAGCCACAAAAGGATAGGATTCAAGGATTAGATGTAGTCGACATCAGTGACGTGGCCTGCGCCAAGAGCATTCGGTGCGCGTGGGAAGGTACTGCCCCGACGCTACTAAAACCAGTGCTCTGTCAGTGTATGACGCGCTGACCAAGCCAAAACCCTTTAAGCTTTGCGACCCACGAACTGCTCGACGCCATTCCCGACGTTTTCGTAAGTGTGGCCTGTTGCCGTTCGGCCCTCCATCCGCGCAGAGGCGGGCGGGAGTGGTCGTAGTCACTCCCCAGATACTTGGTCTCCAGGTCTTTGAGATAAAGCTGGTGCGAAAGGGGGTTTGGATCAAAGCTCATTGTTTCGTCTCCGTTATTGCTGTTTGGTTTGTTCCTAGAAGCTAGGAGTGCCCCGCGAACGCGGCGTGCAGCGGAATGTGAAAGAAGTGCAAAACCGACAATCACACGAGAAAAATCCGGCGCGCGCGCTTGTCCGGCTCCAACTGCTTGGGCCATTTCAGATGCATATCGGCGGGCAAAAAGTGGCCTTAACTGCGCGCAAGGCGCGCGCGCTGCTGGCCTATCTGGCGGTCCGCATAAATGAAGATGTTCCACGCGACACACTGGCCGGATTGCTTTGGAGCGAGACCAGCTCCGAGCAGGCCCGTGCCAGCCTGAGGCAATCGCTATCATCGGTTCGCAAGGCACTGGGCATCGCTGCTGATGCTTCACTATTCAGTTCAAACGAGTCGGTCAGGTTGTCCAGCGACGAGATCAATGTGGACAGGCATACTATTGCTGCCGTTCCAGCCGACGCCGCGACCGATGAGTGCAGCGCCATCGTTGATCAATACCGGGGCGCGTTTCTGGAAGGCTTCAGTCTGAACGAACCTGAGTTTGACTTTTGGCTGACCGCAGAACGGTCACTGGTGCGCACGCAGGTCTCGGCGCTGCTGACCCGGCTGGTAGACCTGTGTGAAGGCGAAAAGCGAACTGAAGATGCCATCCGCTATGCCACGAAACTTCTGACTCTGGATCCCCTTCAGGAACATGTTCACCGCAGGTTGATGCAACTGTTTGCGGCGCAGGGCAGATATGACGCCGCCCTCAATCAGTTTGAATCCTGCCGACGTGAGCTGGCAGAGCAACTGGACGTAACCCCAGAGCCGGTAACCCTGGATTTAGTGAAGAAATTCAAGGCACGTCGTAGGGCCAGTGTCACGACTGCAGATCAACCCGCGGCCATGCAGCCGACCAGGCCACGACCTGAGACCCTCGAGACGGTGATCGGCGTTGACTTTAGTATTCCGGATTATCCCTCAATCGCCATCATGCCCTTCGTTGCAAGGGGTGATGATCCCGATCAGGTGTTCTTTGCAGAAGGAATTAGCGAGGACATCACCACGACGCTGTCGAAAATCGACCGCTTGTTGGTCATCGCGCATGAATCCACCCGTGCTTACAAGGGC
>Ga0316205_10005687_pt1 | contig 10215 bp, 11 predicted proteins | sample 3monthpyrite_MG_FD_204941 | JGI IMG/M metagenome (GOLD analysis project Ga0316205, IMG submission 204941) | Microbial mat bacterial communities from mineral coupon in-situ incubated in ocean water Damariscotta River, Maine, United States -... | ecosystem: Environmental > Aquatic > Marine >...
TAGTCTACAAACTATGTAACAAGAATACGCGTCTCAATACTCTATATTAATCCTGCTGAGGCGCATTATTAGTCTGCACCTCAAAACTCTCAATACACTCCTTTATAAATACAGTCTTCTCTTCGGTAGTTTCGATATCAGACATATCTGCCTGTTCTTCACAGTACTTTATATAGTCATTCTCAACATCATCCACAGCTGAAACATTTGCGCTGTACAGGGATAATGCCAGAGATAAGATTGCCAACAAATGAATAAGCTTCATTAAATTTACTCCAATAGTTATAACTCATAAGATTAAGATTCACTACTTACTAACAAGGGTAACGTAGTGCTTTTTTACGTTAATAGTTATTTTTAGTAAAGTTAATAAAACTGCATGCCACGATCATATTTTTCGATTAATATAAGATTCATTGAATTTGTTTAAAGCTCATCACAAATACCAGTATGAACTAAAGAAGTCAGAATCAGGGTGAAAACTTAATGGATATAGGACTATTAAAAGCTTTTATTGAAATACATCGGTCAAGACATTTTGGCCGAGCAGCTAAGAATCTCTTTATTAGTCAATCCGCAATAAGCGCGAGAATTAAACAGCTCGAAGATGAGCTTGGCACTCGCTTATTTACGCGAGACAGAAACAATATTGAACTGACCACGGCAGGAAAAAAATTCCTTATATATTCTGAGAACATATTAAATACATGGCATAAAGCCAAACAGGAAATAGCCATTCCCGACAATGTAGACCTACTACTAAGTGTTGCTGCATTACCCAGTATTTGGGATATTTTTCTGGGGGACTGGTTAGGCTGGGTTCATACAACCAATACATCCATCGCTCTACAGGCCGATGTAATGAGAGCCGATTCTTTAACCAGAAACCTTCTTGATGGTACACTAGATTTAGGCTTTGTATTCGACCCTCCCAAGACACCACAATTACTTGTTAAAGAACTTTTACCTGTACCTTTAATTATGGTTTCCAATGAAGCTTGTTTAACTGCTGATAAAGCAGTACAAAAAGACTACATTTATGTAGACTGGGGAACCTCTTTTGGATTACTCCATGCCAGTCAGTACCCGGACATCCCTCCACCTAAACTAAGAGCGGGTGTAGGCCGAATTGCCTTAGAATTTCTTAATAAATTTGGTGGCACAGCTTATTTACCTGAAGCAATGGTTAAAGAAAGACTGGGGCAGACTCTCCATGCTGTTGAAGATGCCCCTGTCATACATAAAGACGCATATGCAATTTACTCACATTCGAGCATAAAACAAGATGCTATAGAACTCTCATTAAACTGGTTTAATAAGACCTAAAAATAATAGTTAAATCCACCATCAGACATCCGTTCAAGCTCTTTGTTCTCCATGATTATTTCAAGTCGACGGCGAGCGTCTAAATTAATCGTTGAAATAATCTCATCCATTTCAATGACTGCAATGCCATCATCAATCAAATCATAATCACTCTCGAAATCTTCATCTTTTACAACTTTTCTAGCCATAATTAATATCTCTATAAATCACAGATAACAACAAGCTGTGAATATTAATCAAGATGACTGATACGTAAAGGTAATTATTTAGATCGTCACGATTGATATTTTAAATCGAGGCTAACTAATCATTTATATTATCATTATCAATAAGCCTAATCTGGAACTCAAAATCAGGCTTTTTCTTTAAATGCAAACGTAGGCCGTAAACACCTTCTTCCTGGTTATTTATCCATTCAGCATTACTTTTTTGCTTGATGGGTTGCTTTGTTTTTCTATCAATAACCTCGACACCATCAAAGTCCTTAGGGTTCTTAACAGGCACCTTAACCTCAACAATGGTTGTATTAGTGTCGGCATTACTTTCGACTTCGACTACTTTAGCTCCAAGCACAGTACCCTCACTACCAACCTCATCATCAAGCCAGTCAGTTTCCAGTATAAGCTTTGGCTCACTAGCAATTGCAACTGATGACATGATCAATAAACTTAGAACAAATATTATGGTTTTATAATTTTTCATAATTTGACTCAATTGTATTTTATATTTCCTGAATTAAAGCCTGAACAGGATAAGGCCAGGATGTGCAGTGAATTTTAAACCCCTGTTTCTATTTACCGTCATTACCACAAAATTTATGCATCAGATCACGGTGCAAAAACACTATACATTATTTTTAAAGCAGTAGTTCAGACTATGTATATTCAATTATGGCCGAACCAGGTCATTTGACCCAAATAAATTTTCAGTTGCCAGTATTTTAGATAGACAAAGTATGTAAAACGGTTTTAAATAAAAGTATGGTGAGTAATATTAATAACCCTTTCAACTACCTTAGCAGTCACTTGACAAGACTGGTAAAAGGACGACTTTGGTTAAAAGTTTTAATAGGTATGTTTTTGGGTATTTCTGTAGGCATGTTAATTGGCCCGACTACAGGATGGTTTGATACTAATACCGCTACTACTATTGGTAACTGGTTAGCTCTGCCCGGCCAGCTGTTTCTTACCCTGATTCAAATGATCGTAATGCCACTAATTTTTGCCTCGGTGGTACGCGGTTTAACTGCCAGTGAAAGTTTTGAGCAGTTGCGCAAGATGGGTATAGGTGTTGTTGTTTATTTCATTATTACTACTACGATTGCAATTATAATTGGTATTATAGTTGCCTCAGCTATCAAACCCGGCAACTATGTCGATGCAGACAGCTTGAAAATCACCGCTCAAGCTAACGCGGCATCAGTAACTCCTGTACAGGCCACCGCTCCCACTTTATCTGAACTGCCACTCAAGCTGGTCACTATATTACCTACTAACCCATTAAGCTCAATGGTCGAAGGCCAGATGTTACAGGTTGTGCTTTTTGCGATGATTATGGGTGTAGCACTGGTAATGATGAACGCTGCTCAATCAAGACCTTTACTTGAGTTAATGGCATCTCTTCAAGAGGTGTGTATGACAGTAGTAGGCTGGGCAATGAGACTCGCCCCTTTGGCAGTGTTTGGCCTTATGGCCCAACTAACAACCAAGATAGGTTTAAATGCAATTCTGGGTATGGGTGTATATGTCGGAACGGTGTTACTCGGGCTACTAGTGCTTATGTCAGTTTATCTAGTCTTTATATACATTGTTACAAGAGAGCCGCCGTTTCATTTTCTACGCAATACCAGAGATGTATTGTTATTAGCTTTTTCAACCTCCAGCTCTGCAGCCGTCATGCCTCTGTCTATAAAAACTGCAGAGGAAAAACTCAAAATACACCCTTCCGTTTCTCAATTTGTTATCCCATTAGGGGCAACAATTAATATGAATGGCACCGCTCTGTATCAAGGTGTCGCAACAATATTTTTAGCACAGGTTTTTGGTGTTGACCTAAGTATGAGCGCACTTATTCTTGTCATAGTTACCGCTGTTGGCGCTTCAATTGGCTCACCAGGCACCCCGGGTGTTGGAATCATTATTCTTGCCATGGTATTAGAAACCGCTGGCATACCAACAGCTGGTATCGTATTGATTATTGGTGTAGACCGTATACTTGATATGAGCCGTACAGCTGTCAACGTATGCGGCGATCTGGTTGCAGCCAAGTTAATGAACCGCTGGATGATAAAAACTGAAATGCTTGAACCCTCTACATCATCACCATCACCATAACCATAACCATAACCATCAATAGAAAAAGTAAGATACAGCTCTTATCTAAAATCCGAGAAAGTGAATACTTTAAACGAAACCTATAATAATTAATTTCTATTTTTTATTCGAACGCCGTGAAAAATATAGCCTAATAAAAAGCCAACAACTAATAACATCAATATCATTATCATTCGTGACATTTCCAGTTTCCAGAAAAGAAAATTAATACTGACTATTTCTGCATTTTGAAAAATAAATAATGCTATTAACGACACACTTATTAACCAAATAGGCAGGTGATATTTTTCTAAAAACGTTTTTTTGCTCATATTTAAGTTTCCATATTAGATGTTAATATATGATTTATTGCATTAGTATATTACTCTTATAATTTATATTGAATTATTCACTAATCGCCGGTCATCTCCATATTTATTGTTCCCAGACTTATTGTCTGCAGATTTAATATCTCTTGGCACAATTCCTCTCAACAATCGACCGAGAATATCGGACCCCGTAATTACACGTTTTTCATCCGACCACAGCAGAATAATATCATTTTCAATAACATCATCTACTTCAGATTTAGGGTACACCCTCAAACCGGATAACACCTTACCAAGCAAAGTACTGACATCATCAACGATAATAGGACGATGACAATAAATATGTGGATTAATACCCTCCATATTAAACAGCGCAGCACGCAAAAAAGCATTTGCATTTAATACCATGCTGGGTTCATTTTGCTCATCTGTAATAATCACCCACTTCTTACCTGAGCTATTCACCTCTTGCAAAAACGGGTCCTGAGCTCGCCCATCAAACTCTGGAAAAACCGGTACTCCATTTTCTGCTGGAAGGCTTATTACACTATCAGGATCAACATACTCACCTTCCTGTGTAACATTGATATCATCAAGCGCCAGAAAGTTCATAGCGCCAATGCCTTCCAGTCTATCGATATCGGAATCTTCCGCTTCAATGTGTTTACGAATCAATGTGCGCAAATCACGTTCGCCAAAATAACGTATACCCTCCTTACCCAACCATAAGTTTAGAATCAAAGCACTGGGTTTAGCGACCGGATAAAGAATAAACTGATAAACTCGCAACAGTGGAGCTAGTAACGCCCCCATTCTCATTGCATGACGAGAGAAATATGCCTGAGGAAAAATCTCACCCATAAACGTGATAAGAATAGTCGAGAATAAAAAAGCAGTCATTCCTGCCATCACTGAGTTAGACAACAACGTTAATAACACATTAATAGAAACATTGCCCCAGAGTATGGTAGTTAGAAGAAAATTGAAGTCTTTACGCAATGCCAGTATTTTTAGAGCATTCGCATTGCCAGTAGAAGACTCAACTTCTAAACGCAAACGACTAATACCGAGTAATGCCAGATTAAGACCTGAGAACATTGCCGACTGAGTAATACAAAACAAGATGCCTATCCATACTAATACATCCACAGACAATGCTTCCATTAATAGATCTCCAATAAATTATGTGAATAACGTATACTTTAACTTCAACGATAAACTATTAATAGAAAATTACCCATATATGGAACACTGGACTGAATACTCCCGCTTTTTAATTGCCCTGTTCGTCATTCTCGATCCTTTTGCAGCAGTACCCATATTTTTAGTACTCACTAAGGGTTATAGTTCTGCTGAAAGAAACAGAATCACTAATATATCTGCGATCACGGTATTCATTGTGCTGGTTGCCGCAGCTCTAACGGGTGAAGCTTTATTAAAAACCATGGGCACAAGCCTGGCATCGTTTCGTGTGGGCGGTGGTATAGTCCTTCTCATGATGGCGTTGTCTATGTTGCGTGCACAAACAGACGCGCTCAGATCAACTCCCGAAGAGGCAGCCGAGGCAGAAGACAAACATGCCATAGCCGTTGTGCCATTAGCCATTCCTTTAATGGCTGGCCCTGGTTCTATCAGTAATGTAATCATTCAAATGCATCGTTCAGATACTGAATTTCACGCTGCACTGGTTATTCTTTGCATAGCTCTGGTATGCCTGTCCCTGTGGATAGTATTTCGCATGGCTGGAACTATTGGTAGAATTTTAGGACAAACCGGTCTCAATATTGTTAATCGTTTATTTGGTTTAATCCTCGCCGCCATTGCTGTAGAAATTATGGCCAATGGCCTTAAACAATTATTTCCAGCTCTCGGCGGTTAAGAGTTAGTTATTCATTCGTTCTGAATAACTAATAAAGCCTTTGCTTGTAGACTACCAAATATTCACTTTTAAAATATTTCATATAAAACGAATATTTCAACTGGATAACCCCGCGTAAAAACACAAAATTTTTATGTTGGTTTCTAGTTAGAAAATTTATTCCATCTCAGTCTAAAACTACAAGCATATGTTAACTTCATTTTTCTAATTCAATACTGTCTTTTTCAGGCATCTGCACCTCAGCGACCACATTTAATTCATTAAGAAGATTCATCGCTTTAATCATTTGCCGAGCCATTCGACGGATGCGACTATTCTGCTCCAGAAATTCAATCATACTTTCCACAGGAATACGTAACTCCGCACCTGCTAAAAGTAAAACTTTTTTTAAGTCATCATAAATATTCTGCACCTGTTGAAGCTGGTTTTCACAATCTATAATAGAAAACGCTTTTTCATCTGGGTTAGCCATACTAAACAACTTAACAACCTCAGCACGAAAATGAGAAAGTTCGGCTGCTAGTTTTTCATCATCCAGTATATCCAGTTCTCTCTGAGCTTTAACAACTAGCATTGCCTGATCTGCACCAGCCAGAAGGTGTTGTTCTGCTCTTAATACCTTCGCCAGTTGTTCTGCCACATCACCACTGAGTAAGCCTTTTTCCAGTCGCGTTATAAATTCCGATACCGCAAGTGATAATTTTTTTACAACCATATGGTCAGATTTAATATGTTTTCCAGGTGCAGAATCTGTACTTAATGCTTCCATCGCCATGCGCCTTGTTACACCTGCTATACGTGATAATTCAAGCGCCAGAGCATTCAGTGCCAACATGGGTGAGACTGCAACAGTTTTATCAAGATATCTGGCACGCCCTTCGGTTTCTTCCTGAGTAACAAATCGTGCTTCCAGAAAGTGTGCAAGCCTGCCACTCATGGGCCACATTATGAGAACACCCAGAATATTAAATACCGTGTGGAATAAGGCGAGCGTGACAGCCGGAATTTCTTCAAGACCAAAAAATTCACCCGTTGTTTTCACTATTATAAATAGTATGGGTAAAGTTAATAAGGCGACCAGACCGGTAACAAAATTAAAAATCACATGAGCGGCTGCCACACGTTTAGCGCTAGAAGTAGCACCGATAACGGCGAAAGCGGCGGTTGAAGTGGTACCTACATTTGCACCTATAACCATTGCGGCGGCGGCATATAAACCCAGCATGCCTCCTGTCGCGGCGGTAAGCGTAATTGCAATGGCCGCACTTGATGACTGTGTAAGAACCGTCATAAGAAAACCAATACCAAAAAATAAAAATACGCCGGTTAAACCATCTACCGTAAACTTGTTCAGATCAATCGCCGCTGCCATGCCTTCAAAAGCTTCTTTTAGTACATCGATGCCAATAAAGAATAGTCCGAATCCTGCTAGCGCCAGACCCAGATGTTTACGTCGGCTTTCTCCTCCTGTCAGATGCAACAACATACCAACGCCGATTAACGGTAAAGCAAATGCATCGACTTTAATATTGAATCCCATTATGGCAACCAGCCAGCCGGTCATGGTGGTACCAATATTGGAACCATAAATAATACCTAGCGCCTGATACATCGTGAGCAGCCCTGCATTAACAAAACCAATAGTCGCCACAGTAACTGCACTGGATGATTGAACGATGGCCGTAATGCCTATTCCGGTGACAATACCCCGGGTCGGTGAACGGGTTGATTTTGCCAGCATATCGCGCAGCGCATGACCCGCTGCCATTTTCAGGCCGTCGGTAATCATACTTACGGCCAGCATGAAAAGACCAAGACCGCCCGCTAACATACCTATCGTCATTATATTCACTTGCATAACCTTAAAGCATTCCAGAAAGTAGTGTGGCTATCCCCAGGAAGGCAAAAAAGCCCACCACATCGGTCACCGTTGTCAGGATAATAGATGATGACTGGGCAGGATCCTGCCCCATTGATGACAGAATAACGGGAATAATGGCACCTGAGAATGCAGCAGCAACCATGGCAATCACCATGGATGAACTAATCACCAGAGCCAGCCCGAAAGACGAACTCCAGATCAGTACACCCAACGCGGTCAGAATAGCAATGGAAGTACCATTAACAAATGCAGCTCCAACTTCCTTTCTGGCAACACGCAACCATTGGCTAGTACCTATCTCTCTCAATGCCAAACCACGCATGGTAACCGCCAGCGCCTGTGCACCTGTATTACCAGATTGTCCTGCTACTACCGGAAGCAACACCGCCAGCGCGGTAAATTGCGCAATCGTGCTCTCAAACAGCCCCACCACTGAGGCCGCCAGAAAGGCGGTCAGTAGATTGATTGATAACCAGGGCAGACGTTTACTTACAACAAAAAGTACAGGTGACAGAGCACGCTCATCCCTGCTTGCACCAACCATGGTGAGTATATCGATACTACTTTCTTCACGCACTGCATCGACCAATGCATCATAGTGAATAATACCAATAAGGCGACCTGCAATATCTAGTACCGGCAGATCCGTAATACGGTGACTTTCCAGCTGCTCAACCACCTCCTCTCTAGTTGCTGTGGCTGTTACCATACTCAGAACTGGCTTCATTAAATCGATCAGTAAATCTTCTGCTTCGGCGAGCGCCAGACGGTGCATTTCTACCATACCCTGCGGCCGACCTTCACTGTCGACTACATAGAGCTGTCGAGTAAAACGCGGTTTGAATTTACGTATTCTGTGTAACACTTCCCTGACTGAAAGAGTTTCACTTAACAATAAAAAACGCGGGTTCATCAATGAGCCCGCACTATTTTCAGGATACTGTACCAGCGTACTCAGCTCACGTTGTCGATTGCTGTCTACGAGTTTGAGCATCGGCTGACGATCTTCATCGGATAACCGTGACAATACACGAGCAGCATGTATCGGATCACCACGTTGCAATACCTGCCGGCAATTTTTTTCAGGCAATCGTTGCAATACTACAACGGCCATATCCAGCACCAGACCATCCCATAATATAATCATATCAATGGCTGACTGTGCCTGCATTAGTTCAACAATATCATCCACGGGTAGTTGATTAACCGACTGCTGCGCGGCTTGTGGGTGTCGCTGAAGAAAATCCTGATTCAGCGCATTAACAGCGTACATGGCATTAGTACTCATTTTTTCTCACCTGTATCTGTCCTGGCAATACCTAGTATGCTATCTAACAATTGCGCCAGGCTAAGCCAGTAAAGGCCTGCCAGAGACAACAAATTTTCAAGGGGATCATCCACAACCATGCCATCAGCATCACCCACCATTTCCTGAAGATAACTGTAATCCAGAACGCCGATCAATGTACCATCCCGTTCTACCATGGGCAGTTTGCGTTGTGTCTTCCAGCCCGGATGCAACAATAATGTAGATGCAGTTACATGCGCGGGAATCGAGAGTGTTTTGCGCTTCATAATATCCCGCAACCTGATATGGTGATCCGTGATAAAAAGCTTACCCAGCTCAACCACACCCATTAACTTATGAGTTTCGCTTACAATATAAATATTACAGCTAACCGTATGTTCGGTTTGCTCAATACGTCGAATAGCATCAGCGACCGTTATATTCTCTGGCAACAGATCAACCAGCGGATTCAAGAGTGCACCCGCGGATGAAGGTGAATAAGCCATATACCGGCGCAGTTCACTTCGAGATTTTTGCGATAAAAAAGCCAGCAGTTCAACCTGTTTAGTGTTCGACAATAAACGATAAATTCGAGCTAGCGAATTTATCGGTAAAACATTCACCAGTTTTTCCACGAAAACATCTGAAAACATAAGAAAACAGGCGACCGCTTTCTCTGGCAACATCGATGCCAGAACTGGCGCACCGATCTGCAACGGTAACTCGTTAAACAAAGCGCTCACATGTTCATCGGGCACCTGTTCAAGAACACGTGCTGCTTCTTTGGGATAAGTTATGAGAAATTCACGGGATAGCGGATTATCAACTTTCACATCAACTGCCTTTCTCGATGATCATCGTTACCTGCTCATCAAATATTTTTGCTGGCATATCGACAGTGCCCGTTTCCGTTTCAATAATAACTCGTGACATCATGATGTTCATCAGGCGCCCTTCAATATCACCAATACGCACTTTGTCACCCACCTGGTATATTTGGCGTAACTGATTAGCGGCAATAATATTACTAACATGCGTGCGCGCTCCCAAACCAAATGCCAGAGCGATGCCGCCTAACATAGCACTAAGAACAACCCCTGCAATAATCGACAGGAACATGATATCGATACCAATTTGATCAATACCCATAATCATGGCGAATAACAGTATTGTAATCTGTGCTGTTCGCGCCAACAGAT
>Ga0316205_10005691_pt1 | contig 10213 bp, 10 predicted proteins | sample 3monthpyrite_MG_FD_204941 | JGI IMG/M metagenome (GOLD analysis project Ga0316205, IMG submission 204941) | Microbial mat bacterial communities from mineral coupon in-situ incubated in ocean water Damariscotta River, Maine, United States -... | ecosystem: Environmental > Aquatic > Marine >...
TATTCTTACCATGTAAAACGGTGGCCAACGATCAATTTGGATTCAGCGACACCAAATTCATAAGGTTCTTCGGTAAAACGAGGCCCATATGAAACTAAACGCATAAACCATTTTTCTCGCTGATACTCGATATAAAAACCAGTTGATCCACTGAAATCAGATACATTTACATCAACGACTGGCTCCCCAGCTTCTTCGGTTAATTTTACATCCCCATCAGCATCGAGATAACCAACACCTAAGCCGAGTCCATAAGAAAAATATGCGTCCGATTTTAAACGGTGTTTGTGATACAGAACCCATGTCAGGTAGAGATACTTACCATTCACATCCGTATCAAGGCTTACGACTTCTTTATCAACTGACTGGGTATGAATATTAAATGAACCAAAACCAAACTCCATTAAATAGCCCCAGTTTGTATCCCACAAACCATCGTTTTGTTTGAATCGTGTCGCCAGATAAATATTCTCACCCAGATCTTCTTTCATCTCACCCAACAGATCACCATCTTTATTTTTTACTTCAAATCCAATCGAGCCCAACGAGACACCGACATCGAATGTTATCGCACAAACAGCAGAATTAAAGAAAAGCAGTAAAAGAATACTGAAAATATGATGAGGAAAAGAAAGTTTTAGCACTCGAATCTTATTATACATACACACTCTTAAAGACTATCTCTATCTAACTGTTACATAGGAATAAATTTAATATTTAAAGTCTAGCGGATAAATACAAAAAATATCTGTGTACTGACTCACAATTTCAACTCGAACAGTATTTGGGAGTTTTTAAGAGGACCGATTAAAGGTGCCAGAGGAATAAAATTTTAACCAACCTCTTTCTTTGGCCTTCCCCGTGAAGCCTGCCCCAACATAACACCATACTTATTCTCTATCGCTAACCTAAATCTATCATCACCTACGGGATGACAATACTCACTAGCACGTTCAATTAAATGAATATCATGCTCGGATAACTGATGTTTAAATAATTCCCTATAGGTATGACATTTTTCTGAGCTATCTGAACCTAACTTAAGATATTCATCATGATAAGTTAACGCACTGGATTTACCCCAGGCATTAACATGATAACTCGACCATTTATACTCTTCTGGCTTTGTCACCATGTCAGCAACAACAGGATTAAGCTCGATGTATCGACAACAAGTCAAAAAATATCGCTCACTATCAACCAGGCTCGATTTGTGCCGCCCTTCCCAAATTGTTCCTGATCTTTTGTAAGTCTTATTAAAATAATAAGCGTAACGACTTCCCACTACACTCATTAAACGTGAGATAGCGTTCGTATTTTCAGGTGTTACTAAAAAATGAATGTGATTCGTCATTAAAAAATAGGCATGTACTGCAACGCCATATCTATTTGAACAATCTTTCCATAGATCAAGATAAAACTGATAGTTTTCTGATTCTACAAAACAGGCTTCTCGGTTATTGCCTCGCTGAACGATATGATAGGGCAAACCTGAAATAGACTTCCTTGCTCTTCGGGGCATAGCAATTCCTTTGCTATATATTTGAATCTTTATAGATTATATAGAGGAATCACTATTGGTCAAAATTTAATCCCTCCGGCACCTTTAATTGCTTATTAAGAAATTTTATCTACATTCCAGATTAAACATATAACCGCTATGTCGACTACTAAATGCAATACAAACGTGGAAAGCAAACGTCCTGGCATAATATCATTAGAAAGCTCATTTTTTAAACATTCAGTTTCGAAAATTGTAATTTTTGATACAGCGTTAAGTTCATGTTCAAAAGCAACCATTCTTTTCACAGCCGCAGACAGAACCAGAAGGTTTGCTAAAAAAAACACTGATAGCCCAAGAGTCAATGCCCACTTCTGAGTCGGATTAAAATTTATTTCAGACGCAAAAAGCCAGCCGACATTAGCTATAACTATAACCGTAAAGAAATTCCAAAATGTATTGATACGTGTTTCGAGTTTGTCAATTACCTCTAATAAATCATTTATCTTTTTTTCCATCTAATGCTACCCTATATCACTTCTATATATCTTTTTTATCCAATGAAGAACATATTCTAGAACCTGCTCATATTCATGCTCGTTGTGCAACTCATGATAGAGTCCAGGCCATTCTTTTATCTCACACGGCCCACTTACAGAACGTGCAAATTCAATATTTTTTTTAACATCTACTATTTTGTCCTTAGATGCCTGCATCAATAACAAAGGAAGATTAAATTTTTCTGCATTATCCAACGCCCATTTTCCAGCAGCCATGGTTTCTAAGGCAAATCGTATAGAAATACGATTATGGGTTAAATCATCATTTATATAATTTTCTATTACAACAGGATCTCTAGATAAATATTTTACATCCAAGACATTTTTAACTGTAAGACCAGGTACTATTCTCCAAAATATTTTAGCTAACAGTAGTTTGAAGCGCCCTGCATCGTACCCCAGCTGCAGACCAGGACAACTTAATATTACACCAGCTACATCTGGAGAATATTTCATCACAAAATTGGCCAATAAGTTTCCACCCATACTATGCCCATATAAAATAACAGGAACACCTTTAAATTGAATTTTTACATATAATAGAAACTGAGCAATATCATCAAGCATTGAGTCATAGTCTGGCGAATATCCCCGACGCCCCTTAGTTCTACCATGACCTCGCAAGTCAAATGCAGCAACAGAAATATTATTTTTATTAAAATATTTAAAAACATGCTTATAGCGACCAATATGCTCACCAATTCCATGTACAAGTATGATAACGGCTTCAGTATCCCCGATAGAATTATTTATTTCATAATAATTGTTAATCATGCCAAAAATGTCTAGATAGAGGTATCCCAATACCTATACCAAATGTCACTGTTGCCCCCCTATCAAGCTTAGGATTATATTCATCATAAGTATAACCCTCTTCCAAACCTATAAAGGCAGAATACATACTAAAGCCAGTATCAAGCCTTATACCATATGATGATCTCCAATCATCGACAGAACCATCATCATGATAGTTCAACCTACGAATATAGAAACTAAAAAGTGTAGAGATCTTAGGCTGCACTTTTATAAATCTCAATTGAACACCTTCACCTCTCAGTGTGTCATTTCGATAAGCTACTGCACCAATTGCCATGCCAAAGTTACAGAGCGAGAAAACATCACAAACTTCTGATGGCTGTTGCATGATCATATTTTTAAGAGTTTTATTTTCCCCTATAAATGAAAGCGGTACATACTCAAGACTAAATTCACCAGAAGAACTGCGTCCATTCACGGGAGCCTGACCAGCAACTGTATAAATTAAAATATCATATGATTTTCCAACCTGATCTTCTTCAAAATCATAGTTGCCAAATTCAATACCAGCGACTGGTACAATCGGTTCTCGCAAATTATAGTCATAGGTTCCCGACCACGTATAAGAATAAAAATTATTAACAGTTTTATCTAGATCGCCAATAACCGTTTTATTACCCTTTTTGCTGTCACGTGCTTTACTATATGATTTCATCACATCAAGTATTGCTCTCACCTCAACCAGCAACATAAATATTGTTTGTGTATGGTTTTTATACAGTGAATTATCACCATACATTCTTAAAGTTTCATGATTTTTTAACAGCTGGTGCATAACAAATAATTGATCATCGTTATTAATGGCATCATCATTACAATTAACTTCCTTAGGATCACCACTTTTGTCATAAAACAACTGGTATTTTTCACAATTGACAATCATATGATTAAGTATTTTTTCCAAATCGCCCCATGATTTATCTTCTATTTTAAAATCAGCCCCATAATCATTTGACCAATCATGCATAGCCAGTGCAACGCCATCATGTGAGTTTTCTCTATTAGTCGTAACATGACCTGGAGCAAAAATATCATGTAAGAAATGGTCAGATAATGCCTGCATAACTAGTGCAGAAAAAATATTTTTACTTTCCGCAACATCGATAGCCTCCATATGAAGACTTTTCATGGTTTCAAACAACTCACCCTGAAAGTGTTGAAAATTATTACTGGATGCCTTATACATATCCTGAGAAGTTTGTTTAAAGAAAAGTGGAACAATGATTCTATTCAGTTTTGCTTCTGTCAGAGGATAACCTTTAACCTCATAGTGCTTTACTTCGTTAAACCTGGAAAATATGAGCTTCGGATATCTCATATCATCAACACCTTTTACCACATCACCATATCTGATATCAGGTTTATAAGGCCTCTTAGATTTTGAGAAAAGATCTTTCTTAACTTCGCATATAGACAAGCTCTTATCTTGACAAAATAATAATTCACTCTTAGCTTGTTTCCATTTTTCAAGCATAAAATAATCAATATCTTTAAAGTCTTCTGTAGATTCAAAATAATCAAAAGCAATGCTTATCGCCACATTACCTAAGTTACGATGCTCATGCCATTCGAAGGCATTGCAATTTGATGAAATGAAAAATAGTAAAAAACTAATATAATTTTTATATATTCGCATAACCCGTCCCTGACAGAAACTAAATAAGATCAGATATCAATACGCTCTAATATTAGAAACAATTTCTCTCTGATCCCTATTGTTTTTGGGCAAACCTGATATATACTTCCTTGCTCTTCTGGGCATAGCAATTCCTTTGCTACAAATTTAAAGGGGTCGGTGACAAATGAGAATCATAAGTATTAGCGTTTGTCACCGACCTCTTTTATTCTATATTTCCGTCACACTCTCATTAAATCTCTAAACACCAGTTTAAACACTAATTCAAATGCCAGAGATCTGTTTGTATACTTATTATAAATCTTGTGATTTCTGAAGCAGGTATATCCATACCTGCTTCATCTTCACGTTTACCAATCCTTGTGTAATCAATACCCATTACTACAGGGTATTCTCGCCAAGGCCTCCAAAAGAATGCTATACCAGGTGAAATCGCATCTTGCCATTTGACATCATTGTCAGCATTTTCTGAATTAAAGTATTCACCAACATCAATTGCATGCCCCATTATTCCGAATTGTTTATATCCATATATCACACCAAAAGGCGCAAATAGCTGTACGTATGCTCGGTTAGACTCATCTACTTCATCTTTTCCAACCACATCCAAACCTACAAGAGCTCCAAGAGTAAATGTTGGCTCATTGTATCTGATCGAGTAAGAATCTAGCTCTGTCATATATGACTTTAACGTGCCCTTAATCTCATTCTTTGTACCTTGATTTAATATTAACGCAACAGTTTTAATAACTCGTGTAGCATATTCAGGTATTTCACCTTCGATCTCAAGAGCTTTATATTCAGTTCTAAGTTTTTTTATAAAAAGAAAATAAAGTTTTGAATAGCGTTTATTTTTTATAGAATCAAGTAAATAACTAATCTCGATAACTTTATGCTCAAGCTTTGTTAACTTATCAGTTATCTCATCTCTTAGCTTAGTGTAATCATCGCCAAGTTGATTTAATGTCATCATATTATGATCTATGATATCCAGCATGATAACAGCCTTTAACAAGTCAATATCTTTATTCAAAGCAAATGACTTTATTTTCTTAACCTTTTTTAATTTAGTATCTAATATTGCATTTATTGTAAATAGCTGCGTTCCAACTCCCTTCGAAATATCCGTTAGTATACGACTTTTCTTATCTGTTATTTGATAATATACATTATTATCATCAATATGGTTTTTTAGAAATTCATATCTATCAAGTTCTTTTTCTTTATTCTCAAAAGCAAATAACGATATTTCTATAAGATTCTTAGTTCGTTTAAAATAAGTGTTTTTTATTTTTTGATTATTTAATACATCAATAAATTCTAGTTTTCTACTCAGCCCATTTATGTCTGCTTTAGCTTTTAATACAAAACCATCAAATGATTCAAACATCCTGTTTATCTCATTAAATATAAGATCATGCTTCAATCCTGAAATAAATTCAGGATTCGCCAACAAGTTCTCATCAATTGAGTACTTAATTGAATCACAAGTATTTTTAAAGTAGTTATATAGTTTTTCTGCTTCTTTTGGCTCTGAAAATTCTATAGCGTCATATCCACATAGATTTTTTCTGATATCTCTGCTAGTTCTTGAAGAAACAAGCTCCCTCGCTCGCTCTTCAGATAAATCAGCTATAGCTGAAAACAGGTTATTCATATAATCATCTGTTTTAGCTGAATATGATTGTGTGGAGATGAGAGATAATAGAATAAAAATAAAAAGAGTCTTAACTTTCATATGAAGCCTTTTTTATAATAGTAATTTACAAATAAAAATAGCAAATTTATGATGAATATTAATAGTACATGTTCAGTAGCGTTATTATCGATTTAGTTTACTCCAAATAAAAAAACATTCTACTGTCGGTTTTTTTTACAAAGGCGTTAGATAATTTTATTTATTGAGAAGTATATTTAGAAAAAGATAAGGGAGTTTTTTTGGAAAGGGACAAACTTAGGACGTGTTATATGAATGTAAAACTGATTATATATTTGGACTCTCTAATATTAGAAACAATTGTGATCTGAACCTCCCCCGTTTTTCCGGAAGATTTAATTAAGCCGCATTTATTCTTTCATAATCAAAAGGCGTTTCATAGCCTAAAGTTGAATGCAGTCGCTGCCGGTTGTAATACAACTCAATATATTTAAAGATTGATTGTCGCGCTTCTGTTCTTGTTGAATAGTTTCTTTCTCTCACTAATTCATCTTTTAATGTATGAAAGAAACTTTCCATTACTGCGTTATCATGACACTCGCCTTTACGGCTCATACTACAAATCATATCGTGGTTTTTAAGTTTGGCTCGATAGGCTTCAGCGGTATATTGACTACCTTGATCAGAATGCACCAACACATTCTTAGGCAAGCCACGATGTTGCACAGCCATATCTAACACATCGATTACAAGCTGCCCATTAATTCGCTCACTCATTGCCCAACCAACGATGGCGCGCGAATAAAGATCAAGTACCGTTGCCAGATACAAATAGCCCTGCCGCGTAGGAATAAATGTAATGTCAGATACCCATTTTTCATTTGGTTGATTCGCATTAAATTCTCTGGCTAACACATTAGCCGATGGCTGTTGTGACTGTCGTTGCTTATAAACACGTCGATGCCTCATTGGTCGATGCCTCATTGATCGTGTTGCAACCACGTTATGCGCTTTCATTAACCGTTCAACACGGCCACGACTTATTTCTATGCCTTGCTTTAATAAAGCAGCATGAATACGTGGCGAGCCATACCGGCGTTTATGCTGTAGATGCAACTGCTTTATTTGAGCCAGTATAAACTTGTTTTCCATTTCTCGATCAGACGGCTTACGATTCACCCATTCATGGTAGCCGCTTACAGAGACAGACAAGGCACTACATAACCGTATAATTTTATATTCTTTGCTATGCTCACGAATGAACTGAAACTTTAGTCGAGTTCCTTTGCAAAGAATATGGCGGCCTTTTTTAGAATTTCATTCTCCTCCTGGAGCCGCTTTAGTTCCTGTTTTACTTTTGATAGCTCAGACTGATCTTCCTTCTTGGGTCGACCACGTTTAGCTGACGGAACATCACCGCTCTTAATTAACTGTTCTTTCCATTTGTATAATTGATTGCGTCGAATGCCTAGCTCTTGCGCTATCTCAGACGCTGGTTTGTCCGACTCTTCAAGTAATCGTAATGCTTCTAGCTTGAATTCTTTGGTGTAGCTGGTGTAAGTTGTTTTCTTAGTCATTGGATACTCCTTTGAGGATTTTACCTCAGATTAAAAGTATCCGGAAAAACGGGGGAGGTTCAATCTGACCTCAATTATTTGAGGGCATGAATTACAAAAAAATGGGGGATTTAATATTTTAAAACTGAGCCATATATTGAGACTTTCTAATATTAGAAACAACTAGGATCTGATCCCATTCATTTGTTAGTAGACTCGGTTTTGTCAGACACACAACATAAAGGGGTCGGTGACAAACGCTAACACTAATGATTCTCATTTGTCACCGACCCCTTTTATTTTAGAAACAATTGGGATCTACCCCCAATTATTCTTTAATTAAAATTACTTAGACTAAAACCAGTATGCACATATCCTTCAACCATCAACTGCAGTGCTAATGCTCCACTTACAACACCATTTGTAAGTATAAGTTGTTCATTAGGAGATAACCCAAGCAAGGACGCAGATGCAAGAGAGACAAGCAACTCTAGTGAGATATCACCATTAATTACTTTGTTGCTTACAATATTATCTGCCAATATCACATTCCACACATCGCCCTTATATTGAATGAATTCAACTGAGCTTACTGTTGCCACACCCTCAGATGTCACGAGTCGATCCCCAGCCTCGATTGAATCTGCAAGCACTAAACGACTCTCTGGACGTAAAAAAACGTGTGTTTTAGATGCAGCCACTTTAAAAGCACTCTCACCTTTATCAAGAGTAAGCTGTACAATAGGAAAATTACGCTCTGGTCCACGAACCATTGCAACAGGAAAAACTGAAGATCCATTTGAAGAAATTAGAATATCACCTTGCCCCTCTTTTGAGGCCGGCACAATTTCTTCAATAAGTTTTTGTTTACCATTTTCTAGTAGTACAAGCGTACCCTCAATAACACAACCATCATCTCTCGGGTTAGCAGGCCATGGACTCCTATTGAACTGAGAAAAACAAAGATTCGTTTTATTTGTTATATTCATAAACCCACCTTAAATTCCTTTTATTTAACTAAATCATATCAGATCATATATAAAAAACATTCTTTAGGTTTCATTGAGCAAAGGCAACCATTTTATCTTTAAGCGTTCATATTGAACAAGACGTTTATAATCAAACGTAAACAAGTCATCAGCACGCTTCGTTTCTGCTCGGATAGCATCATTTATATACTTCAATGCATTTTTTAAATTTCCAGTTTTTTTATGTAATATAGCTGCCGCATAAAATGGGTAAGGATCATCTAATTTTGTCTCATTTTTAGCAATCGACAATGAAACTGCATTCATAGCAAACTCTACATCTGAATTTGATGGGCTATCAAGATATGCAGTTGCCTCTGCTATACCTGAACCAATATATATTTTATCTTGATCTTCAAGTACTTCAGAATAAACCCCCTTATAAATTTCTAGAGACTTAACAACCAACCCATTCTTCTCTTCAGTTTGAGCATACTCTAAATATATAGCAGCCAAATCTTCACGAGCAGCAGAATGTTTAGGATATTTCGAGATAATCTCTTCAAACAATGCAATGGCTTCCGGATAACGTTCCCATTGCCAGTTCAATCTTGCTAATGCCAATTCTGCATTTAGAATCTTCTTTTCTTTACTTACAGTAGCTGTTTTTGCTATGTTACGCATACTAAATATATAGGCTCTTGCTTCTTGAAAATATTTATCACTAGCATCCTTTCTATTCGCATCAAACAAGAATCCAGCTTGCCGCCGAAGACAGTTCTGCAACCCATTTAATATATAATAATCATTAGGCTCCAGCGCTAATGCTCTTTCGTAAACAACTCTTGCATCTTTATATCTATGATCAGCTCTTAGTGCACGACCATATCGAGACAAAGCTTGAGCATCATCATGAATTATTTCATTATAAACAGCGTATGGTGTTATAGCATCAGATAAAAGTTCACGATCATAAAGGATGTCAGCACGCTGGAGAAATATATTTTTTATATGGAATTTTGTTTCATCATCTTCTATACGTAGAATTCCAGAAAGCACTTTCAGTGATTCATCATATTTTCCAGCTTCTTTAAGCTTTAAAGAATATTCATAGCTTTCTTGAGCTTTCCTAAGATAAATTGAGTGCTTTTCTTTACCTTCTGCATAGATTAGAAAACCCATACTCACAATTTCCACTACAAGTAAAATAAAAAGCTTATTTAAATGCTCCTTATATTTGAATTTAACTACGCCAATCATACCAAGTAGCGTTACAATTAAAATAACTGCAAAGGCAACAACGATTATCCAGCTGATAAGATTAAATGGCTCCACAGACCCTCCTATTTTTTAATTATTAAAGCAACGCCCTACATTAGAAACAATTGCTCCCTGAGGTTCCCCCAATAAAACGGATGATTTAAATACCGGCATATTTCTTTTCGTATTCTACCGGTGTCATGTAGTTTAAAAAAGCATGTCGCCTTTGTCGGTTATAAAAAACTTCAATGTATTCAAA
>Ga0316205_10005692_pt1 | contig 10213 bp, 7 predicted proteins | sample 3monthpyrite_MG_FD_204941 | JGI IMG/M metagenome (GOLD analysis project Ga0316205, IMG submission 204941) | Microbial mat bacterial communities from mineral coupon in-situ incubated in ocean water Damariscotta River, Maine, United States -... | ecosystem: Environmental > Aquatic > Marine >...
GGTCATGGACCGCCTTTGATAAAGCCGCGCAATTTATCTCGGTTAACACAGCGCGGCACGATGCCGGCAAACACCGCTCGCGGCCCGTAGTGGGTGATGCCAAGCTGGCGCTAACCGCACTTGGCACTGAACTCGGCGGCTATACCGGCCCACAAAGCTGGATGGATGCGGCGCAGGGTGAGCGCCAAGCCTGGGATGCCTATGTGGCTGAAAACGTGCGCCCGGGCAATGGCCCCAATTCTTACGCGCAGGCCATCGGCATTGTGAACGACCTTTGTGACAAGCGCGACCGTGTGGTGGCGGCAGCAGGTGGTTTGCCCGCCGAAGTAACCGCCAACTGGCGCACGCTTGATATTGGCACTGTCGATGTCGAATTTGGCTTTTCTTGCATGGGCTACGAAATTGCCGGTGGCTGGGGCGCGCGCATTGCGCAATCCGAGGTCGAGCCGGATAGTGACACTATCGTCTTTGTTGGCGATGGCTCTTATTTGCTGATGAACTCCGATATATATTCATCGGTCCTCACCGGCAAGAAACTCATCATTCTGGTGCTTGATAACGGCGGCTTTGCCGTTATCAACAAGCTGCAAAACAACACCGGCAATACTTCCTTCAACAACCTGATCGCAGATAGCCATTTGGCGGTTGCGCCCTTTGCGGTAGATTTTGAGGCCCACGCCCGCGCGATGGGGGCCACTGCCGAAACCGCCGCCAACCCCGCGGAATTGGCCGAAGCCTTCAAACGCGCCAAGGAGTCAGACAAAACCTGCGTGATCTGCATGAAGGTAGACGCCTATGAGGGCTGGACCCAGGAAGGCCATGCCTGGTGGGAGGTGGGCACGCCGCATATTTCCAATAGCAAAACTGTCCGGGCTGCGCATATCGAGTGGGAATCAAGCCGCAACAAGCAACGCAAGGGCGTATGATGTCGATCCAATCGAAAATCGCGCAAAACAGCTTTGTAATCATCGGTCGTGCGGGCATGGATTTCTATCCTGATCCGCCCGGCACAAAAACCGAAGATGCCACGCATTTTTTTGCCTGCCTTGGCGGCTCGTCGGCCAATATCGCGGTTGCCATCACCCGGCATGGCGGCAAAGCGGCGCTGGTAACCCGGGTTTCGGATGATTCAATCGGGCGATTTGCGGTAAACGAGCTTAAAAAATATGGCGTAAACACCGCACATGTGCATTCTGAAGGCGGCGAGGCCCGCAATTCACTGGCGGTGGTGGAATCCCGCGTCGAGGACCATCAATCGGTGATTTATCGCAATGGCGCGGCGGATTTCCAGATGACCGCCAAAGATGTGAAGGCTATAGATTATGGCGCATATGGTGCTCTCATCACCACAGGCACCGTTTTTGCCGCCGAACCTTCGCGATCCGCCGCCTTCCTTGCGTTTGATCTGGCAAAAAAGGCGGGGCTGCCGATTATCTTTGATATCGACTACCGGCCGTATTCTTGGCCGTCTGCCAAGGTTGCGGCCGAAGTTTATTCTCGCGCCGGCCGGCTTTGTGATATTGTTATCGGCAATGATGACGAATTTGGCTTCATGGCCGGTAGCAAAGAAAAAGGCCTCGATTTCGCCCGCGCCCTCGCTAAATCCAGCGCCAGCGTGGTTGTCTATAAGATGGGCGAATTTGGCTCTATTACCATAACTCCTGAAGCAGAGTTCAAAACCGGCATTTACCGCGTAAAAGCCCTGAAACCCACAGGCGCGGGTGATGCGTTTATGGGTGGGTTTATATCTTCATATGCCAATGGTTTCAGCCTTGAAAGCTGCGTGCAGCGCGGCGCGGCCTCTGCAGCGATTGTGGTTTCAAAAGTTGGCTGTGCCCCCGCCATGCCGACAACCCCCGAATTAAACCAGTTTTTAGAAAATCATTCCGGCCTATCGGAACCCGAAAGGAATCAAAATGCATATCGCCCCGTTTGACAACGCCAATCAACCCATCGTCGATGTTGACGACCCCTGCGTGCCGCTGAACTATTTCAATATCGTCAAACTCACCAAAGGGCAGGTGTTTGAATACCGTGTGCCAGGCTATGAAACCTGCATCGCCCCGGCCACCGGCTCGGTGGATGTCAATGTCGGTGGTGTCGCCTTCAACGGTATCGGCGGGCGCGGGGTTGATGTGTGGGATGGCGAGCCCGAAGGGGTGTATGTGCCAACCGATACGCCAGCACAAATGCTGTGCACATCTGACGTGGCCGAGGTCTTTATTGCCGGTGCCAAATATGACGAGGTGCTGGAGCCGTTTGCGGTGCGCGCGGACGAGATCGACTTTGTTCAATACGGCTCGGATGACACGAAAACCCATCGCAAGATCAAGCATATCCTTGGCCAGAAGCAGCACGGAAAGGTGGGCCGCCTGCTGGTCTCCGAGCTTTATACCGTTGGTCAGGGCGGCTGGTCCGGCTTTCCGAGCCATAAGCACGATACGGACCGCCTGCCCGATGAAACCCGCCACGACGAGACCTATAATTTCCGTTTTCGCCCCAATTATGGCTCCGGCGTGCAAATGCTGCAACGCGAGGATAACAAGCCCGGCGACGCTTACCACATCGTTGATGGCTCAACCATTTGCCTTGATAAAGGCTACCACCCCTGCGCGGTTCTGCCCGGCTACGAAATGTATTATTTCACCATCCTTGGCGGGCTAAGCCAGCGCAGCCTAATCCAGTATTTCCAGCCAACCCATGCCTACCAAATAGAAACCATTCCCGGCATTAAAGACATGATTGCAAAGTTCAAATGACCCTCGTCACCCTGTCAGAAGTCCTCCAGCCCGCCCTAGAGCAGGGCTATGCCGTGGGTGGTTTGGTTTGCCTTGGCTGGGAGGATATGTGCGCCTATGTTGCCGCCGCCGAGGCAGAAAATGCGCCGGTTATTTTGCAGGCGGGGCCGGGCTGCCGCGCGCACACGCCTTTGTCGGTGCTTGGCGCCATGTTTAGAAACCTCGCCGAAAACGCCAGTGTGCCGGTGGTGGCCCATCTCGACCACGGCTATACATTTGATGAATGCCGCGCGGCGATCGACTGCGGGTTTTCCTCGGTTATGTTTGACGGTTCCCGCAAACCGCTTTCCGAAAACATTGATATGACCGCCAAAATCGTTGAAATGGCTAAAGAGGCCGGCGTTTCGGTTGAGGGTGAGATCGGCTTTGTCGGCTATTCCGAGGGCGAATCCTCGTCTGGCACCCTACCAGAAGATGCGGCGCGTTTCGCTGCTGAAACCGGTGTGGACGCGATGGCGGTATCGATCGGCAATGTGCATTTGCAGCAGAAAAAAGCCGCCGAACTCGATATTGATGCGCTGCGGGCGATAGAGGCCGTGACCAATGTGCCGCTTGTTATTCATGGCGGCTCGGGTGTGCCGGTTGAAACGCGCAGCTTTCTTGCGAAGGAAAGCAAAATATGCAAATTCAACATCGGCACCGAGTTGCGTATGGCGTTTGGCCAAGCCTTGCGCGCCGCGATCACGGCTGACCCAAGCCGCTTTGACCGTGTTTCGATTTTGAAAGAAACCGAACACCCGGTGCAGCTTGCCGCGCAACAGGTTATTCGCGCATTTGGGGCACCGCCGCAGCGCTAATCACGGGCTGGAGGCTGAAAACTGGATAGGAATCAAAAGGATTAAAAGTATGTTGAAGCTTGGACTATTGGGGGCCGGACGCATTGGCATAACCCATGCAAGGGCGGTGATGTCGGTGCCGGATGCAACGATTTCCGCCATTTTTGATCCAGTAGACGCCGCCGCCGCCGCCGCGATAAAAATTACCGGTGGTAAGCGGACGACGGTTCAGGAGATCATGGCGTCACCTGATATTGACGGCGTTATCATCGCTACGCCGACCGATCTGCACGCCGAGCAGATCGAGCTGGCGGCCCGGGCAGGCAAAGCGATTTTTTGCGAAAAGCCCATTGATCTTTCAATCGAACGCGTGCGCCAATGTCTTGAAACGGTTGATAAATCCGGCGTAACTTTGATGGTTGGTTTCAACCGGCGTTTTGACAAAAGCTTCGGTCGGTTGAAAGCCGAAATCGAAAAGGGCAGTGTAGGCGAGGTCGAACTCGTGCAAATAATCTCGCGGGACCCCGCCGCGCCTCCGGTTGAGTATATCAAGCGCTCGGGCGGTATTTTTCGGGATATGATGATCCATGATTTTGACATGGCGCGTTGGCTGCTGGGCGAAGAAATTATTGAGGTGAGCGCCACCGGCTCAGCCCTCACCGACCCCGCAATCGCAGATGCCGATGATTATGATACAGCCACCGCAACCCTGCGCACAAAAAGCGGCAAAATCGCCGTTATTACCAATTCGCGCCGTGCCAGCTATGGATATGACCAGCGCATCGAGGTGCATGGTTCTTTGGGCATGGCCGAGGCAGGCAATCACCGCGCCACGAGCGTAACCGTCGCAACCGGCGACGGCTATAATTGCGATCCGCTTCTGGACTTTTTTATGGAACGCTACGCCGATGCCTATCGCGCAGAACTTCAGTCATTTGTAAAATTGTTATCCGGTGAACAAGTGTCGATCCCCGACGGCCACGACGGTATGAGTGCGCTTAAGCTGGCTGATGCTGCCTTGGAATCGGCCAATCAGGGCAGGACTATCGTTCTCCACCAATCTTAAGTTTTTCATGCTCAAATAAGAAACAACCTGCTTATCAAGACAGAACCTGTGCAAAAAAAATTGGGATAGCCGATTTCATCGGGGCCTTTCAACCAGTCTCGATATCGAGCAAGCGAGGGTTGAGGGGCAAACGTTGGGAGCTCAGTTTAGACTGAAAAACAGCAAAATATTATGCCACCTAGCTTGCTCGCGGTGGTGATATTGGAAAAGTAAAGGCCCACGCACCTTTAAGGGTGCGCGGGCTTTTTTTTAATTGCAGAAAATACTTATCCGACAATCGCGTTCAGAGTCGCCGAGGGGCGCATCACTGCAGCGACTTTGGCCACATCAGTGTGGTAATAGCCGCCCAAATCTGCGGCGCCGCCTTGTGCTGCGGCAAGCTCGGAGATGATCTCTTGCTCGTTCGTGGCCAAGGCTTGCGCGATTGGGCCAAAATGCGCGGCGAGATCTGCGCTGGCTGTTTGCGCAGCCAGAGCCTCGGCCCAATAGCGCGCAAACCAGTAGTGGCTGTCGCGGTTATCGGGCTCACCAACTTTGCGTGATGGAGAATGACCATTGTCCAAGATGCCTTGGGTTGCGGCGTCTACTGCCGCGCCCAATACGCGCGCTTTTTCATTGCCCTGTATTTCGGCGAGGAACGTGAGGCTCTCGCCAAGCGCACAGAATTCACCCAGACTATCCCAACGCAAGTGGTTTTCGTCGACGAGCTGCTGAACGTGCTTGGGTGCCGAGCCGCCTGCGCCGGTTTCGAAGAGGCCGCCTCCGTTCATCAATTTCACGATCGAAAGCATTTTGGCAGAAGTTGCCAATTCGAGGATCGGGAATAGATCGGTCAGGTAGTCGCGCAAAACATTGCCGGTGATCGCGATAGTGTTCTCGCCCTTTGTGATGGTCTCGAGCGAGGCACGGGTCGCTTCGCGCGGGGCCATGATCTCGAATTTATCCGCAACGCCTCTGGCCTCAAGGATCGGTTTGACATAGGCAATCAGCTCGGCATCATGCGCGCGGTTGGCATCAAGCCAGAAAATCGCGCGGATCCCCTCGGCTTTCTGGCGATCAATCGCGAGATTTACCCAATCTTCAATGGGCGCACGGCGCGAAGATGCTGAACGCCAGACATCGCCAGCCTGCACCGCATGGCTGTGCAATACAGTGCCGTCGTCAAGGATCATCTTGACCGTTCCCGCAGAGGGAATCTCAAACGTTGTCGGATGCGAGCCGTATTCCTCGGCCTTTTGCGCCATAAGGCCGATATTCTGAACCGTGCCTGCGGTGGCCGGATTTAGCTTGCCGTTTTCCTTAAAGAACTTGATGGATTCGTCGTAAATCGGTGCATATGAATTATCGGGAATCACACAGTTAGCGTCAGATTCGGCGCCATCAGGCCCCCAGCCTTTGCCACCAGCGCGGATAAGCGCAGGCATTGAGGCGTCGATAATCACATCGGAAGGGACATGTAAATTGGTGATCCCCTTGTCGGAATCAACCATATAGAGCGGAGGACGTGAAGCGATGCAGGCGTCAATATCGGCCATGATCTCGGCATTTGCAGCGACACGCGCCAGCAAATCACCAAGGCCTGAATTGGGGTTCACGCCCAGATCAGCCATTGCATCTCCGTGCTTTTCAAAAACGGGCGCCAAATAGGCTTTGACCGCGTGTCCAAAAAGGATCGGGTCCGAAACCTTCATCATCGTGGCTTTCAGGTGCAACGAGAAAAGCGTGCCCTCGGCTTTGGTTTTTTTGATCTCGTCAGCAAGAAAAGCATCAAGTGCTGCGGCGCTCATATAGGTGGCGTCTACCACGGTGCCCGCGGGGAAGCTGACACCGTCTTTCAGACCGACCTCGCCATTTGCCGTTTCAAGCACGATTTTGGCGGTGGCTGCATTTGCCAGCGTCGCAGACACTTCGTTGGAGAAAAAGTCACCGCCTGACATGGAAGCAACGCGCGTTTTGCTGTTTGCTGCCCAGTCGCCCATACGGTGCGGATTGTTTTGCGCAAAGCTTTTAACTGCTTTGGCAGCACGGCGGTCCGAGTTGCCTTCGCGAAGAACCGGATTCACCGCTGAGCCCTTTAGCGTGTCATACTTGGCCCGCACGGCTTTCTCTTCGTCGCTCGCGGGCGTTTCGGGGTAGTCTGGCAATGCATAGCCTTGCGATTGCAGTTCTTTAACCGCGAAAACAAGCTGCGGCACAGAGGCCGATATGTTTGGAAGCTTGATAACATTTGCCTCCGCGGTCTTCACCAGCTCGCCCAATTCAGCCAGTTCGTCGGGCTGACGCTGCGCCTCGTTCAAATACGCCGGAAAGGTTGAAAGTATACGGCCAGCCAGGCTGATATCTTTTATCCCCACGGATACGTCCGCAGCGGCTGCGAATTTCTGAATGATTGGCAAAAATGAAGCTGAAGCAAGTTCGGGCGCTTCGTCTACTTTGGTATAGATAATATCTGGCATAGGAAACCTCGCTAAATTGAGTTTACCGTTTCTTATCGGAAGCGTTGGCATATGTCTACAGTATACAACCGCATACGGTAGAGAATGCGGGAAAAGAACGGAATACCCGCGCGCAGGCCGTCGGATCAAGGTTCCTCATGGTCATGCGATCGTTTTGCATACCAAAAGGCGCGGCGAGGCATTCACCAGCGCAAAACATGTGAGCAAGATGTGCGTTTTTGAGGCAATCTACGACAATCGGCTTTTTTGTCGAAGATCCCTTTTTAAAAGCTAGGTCAGATAGATTTTGAAATGCGCCAAAGTCCGTTCCCAAGACAATTCTGCCATAGCTTCATCATAGCGCGGCGTGCTGTCATTGTGAAAACCATGGTTTGCGCCCTCGTAGATAAACGCCTGATAATTTTTCCCGTTGGCCTTCAGGGCCGCTTCATAATCCGGCCACCCTGCATTTACGCGCTCATCCAATCCACCATAATGCAACAGCAACGGGGCTTGAATGCTCGACACGTCCGCTGCCGCTGGCTGACGACCATAATAGGGGACCGCGGCCCTGAGTTCCGGATAGGCAACGGCTGCCGCATTTGCGACACCGCCACCGTAACAAAAACCGGTAATGCCAACTTTTCCGGTTGATCCATCGTGTGACATCATAAATTCCACCGCGGCAAAGAAGTCATTCATCAGCTTTTCCCCGTCCACAGTGCGTTGCAGGTCCCGGCCCTCCGCGTCGTTTCCGGGGTAGCCGCCGACCGAGGTTAGACCATCGGGGGCGAGCGCCATGTAGCCGGCTTTGGCAAGGCGGCGGGCCACATCCTCGATGTAAGGATTTAAGCCACGGTTCTCATGAACCACAACAACGGCTGGTAGTTTACTTTCAACACCAGCCGGGCGAACCAGATAGCCGCGCACTTCTCCATGGCCGTTTGGTGAAGGATACATGATGTATTCGGGGGTAATATCGGGGTCGTTAAACGACACTTGTTCAGCCAGAGCGTAATCGGGGGACATCATACCCAAAATTGTTGATGCGGTCAGACCCGCCACGGCAAATTTTGCAGCCCCATCCAGAAACTGGCGTTTGGTAATCATACCATGGGCATAGAAATCGTAGAGTTCCAGCAGTTTGGGGTCAAAGTCTTTTGCCTTTAATCGCGCCATATCAATGTCCTCCACAGGTTAAATCCGCGCCAATTTAGCACATTTGGGGCGATGTTTTGTAACAACTTTTTGTGACTAAGGGCCACAGGCCAGCCCAAATGCCGAGTATCATCTTTTCATCGGTAGAGAAATATTGAACCGGAAATAGAAGGTTTTTGTCGATCCAAGCATTAATCAATCCGCGTAGAAGCGCCGTCGCCTCGGCTTCGATCTTCAACCGGTGCTGGCCGGCGCTAAGGTCAAATCTGCCGCTCTGGAAATACCGCCAACCGGTAACTTTGTAAGAATTCAAAGACAAGAAAAAACGAGGCCTGAGCCCCGTTTTCTTGGTTTGCAATGTTGGTCAGATCAAAAAGTTTTGCTCCATTCAATATTGATACTCGCCTGATACATCTTCAATTCAACCTCGCCCGGAGTTGGGCCTCCGGGCGTTGTCTCAGCACCGCTTACGGCGTTTTCCGGCGCATAAACGGCGGAAACGCTTATCGCGTTTCTGTCGTTGATTTTATATGTGCCGCCCGCAGTGAAGTGATGAGTGGTTATACCGGGGGCAAGGATATTGAGCGTTACATCATCGGCGCCAATCGGGTTTGACGCATGAGCATAACCCGCGCGCAAGGTCATCCGGTCACTCGCGCGCCACTCTATCCCCAATTTGACCACATCAACATCATCCCAGCCAAAGCCGGCTCCGTCTACGGCACCGAGCGGGCCCGCATTACCGGCGTTCCCAAGTGCGCCAATGTCTGAATAAAAGATATGCTGGTAGTCCAACATCATCGTCAGGTTTGGCTGAACATCCAAAGCAAACCCTGCAGTAATCGATGCCGGTATATCAAAGTCCCCGCCGCCTTCAAACAAGCCGGAATACTTGTCGAATTCGGACATCCACATTTTTGTTTGCCCGGCAAGGCCAAACCGGAGCGTATCGGATAGATCTATTTCGATGCCGCCACGCAGGCCATATCCAAATGACCAATCCTGACCGTTATCGGTAAGGGCGGTAGGATCAACAGAGATGGCGCCAAATGCGCCGAGCCCATTTGCGCTAAAGCCTTGAATTACAACCGTTGGTGCGATGCCAAATGAGATGTCACCCACTTTTTTAGCGTATGTTGCCGAGAGAAAAAGCTGGATCAAATCAACACCGGCCGGGCCCGCACAAAATACACCTGAAAGGCAATTCGGGTTCGCAACATCAGGATATGTCGTATTCATTCCGCCGTTCCCGTAGGCCGCGAAGTTAAGAACAGCGCCGTTCGCAAGCGGAACATTGTAAGCGAAGTTTGGTGAAATGAAGAAATTCTTGTCGCTATCAATTTCACCCGATGGCACAAAGAGTGTTCCAGTGCCTTCAAAGCCACGGACCGGGTTGAATACCTGACCACCCAACACGAACTCTCGCCCAACATCGGCAACACCGGCCGGGTTGGCTGCTGAAGACATAGCGTCATTTGTGTGTGCGACACCCGCTCCCCCCATTGACCGCTGGACAGCACCAAAACCAATCGCGAAGTAGCCTCCTGTCGCACTCGCCGGCGTTGAGGCTACCGCAGCGCCCAATAGGGTTATTGCTGTGGCGCTTCGTAGAACCATTTTATCTAATGTCATATTTCTCTCCCAGTTTGTTTCCATAACTTTTACAAGCCTGCGTATTTTGCGTCTGGGTATGCTCGGATCATTCGTTGTCCTCTCTGCAAAAACCACGCCCACCTCGACAGTTTCGAAACCGATAGGCAGAGTTCCGTAAGGTCACCTTGATTTTATGCCGAAATCATATATATGCAAATGTTAATGTGACGCAGGGGCCAAATGCACGGTTCCGCTTGCGCATACCGTTTGATCGATCCGCATTTCCGAACCAATGAATTTTGGGTGTAGAGATACCGTTAGCGCGCGTGCACGCTCGTGCTTTCAATCTCGATTTGCAAAAGCGGCAGCCAGTTTTCCACTGAATGA
>Ga0316205_10005694_pt1 | contig 10212 bp, 13 predicted proteins | sample 3monthpyrite_MG_FD_204941 | JGI IMG/M metagenome (GOLD analysis project Ga0316205, IMG submission 204941) | Microbial mat bacterial communities from mineral coupon in-situ incubated in ocean water Damariscotta River, Maine, United States -... | ecosystem: Environmental > Aquatic > Marine >...
TATCACCCTTGAGCCGGGCCAGTTCACGCCCGCTCATTGCGCTTTCCTGCGCTGGATTTCAACCATCATCTGATAAACCTTCCCTGACCCCGGAATGCGCATAAAACCAACCGGAAAGCTACGCTTTTTGCCGTTTTCCGCGCGTTTTCTCTCGCTCGCGAAAATAACGCTGCCATTGGGGTTGCCATCATATTCTATCGCCTTGAACGGGGTAATCTCGTAGGATTTGATCCGTTTTATCAGGAGGGTTTTGGCAATATAGGCGCGGTTATCCGTGAGCAGGCAGCGCGTATAAAACGGGGTGATTACACTTTGGCTTACGCCCCAAAGCACAACCCAGGCACCGGCCGGCACCAAAAACCACACACCATTGATGCCGCCAATAACTGGTACATCAAGCCAACCACCCATCTGGCTGCCAATCCGGTCCAACGCCAGAATTTGCGGAACCAGAATGCCAAAGCCGACAGCTACAAACACCAGCGTTTTGATCGTAGCACCATTCAGCGAGACCCCGAAACCGGGCTGGCCCTCCCGCAAAACCTCCTCGTTGTCTGCGAGGTGGCTGGCCCAGACCGACGGGCGGGCCGCGGTTCGGGCCGCGCCGCCGTCAAACCCCACGCGGCGGCTCATAGGTTTTTTTCCTGCATGTCTGGCATTTCCTAAACTGGCAACCTGGTCAAACAACCCAGCCAAAAGCCGGGCATAGCCCCGATATTTTTCGTCTTTAACCGCCTGTAGCATATTAAAAACCGCACGCCCATCGTTGATGTAGCGAAACCCGATTGGCACAATGCTGGTGCCGTTTTTACCGCGCACGGTTTTTTCGGCAAAATTGACCGTATCAGTGCTCCCTTCAACCAATGAAAGCGGGGCATTGGCCTTTATTTCATAGCTTTCCATCCGGTGGCCAAAAACGGTGCGCGCGATGTTGGCGCGTTTGCTGGTCAGGGCATAGCGGGTTTTTTTGCGTCGGTAGGCGTCAAAAAACCAGTGGCCAACCACCAGCCACAGCCCGACCAGCACAAACGGCATGCCGAATAAAGGAAAGACATAACCTATCATCTCGCCGGTGTTCATTTGTGTGGCCATACCCACCCAGACCGCCGAAAAGCCCAGAAAAAACAAGCCGAAAACTGACATCGCCGCGCCACTCAATGTGAAGCGAATGCCCTACCCGGGGGTGCCGTGCCACAGCAACCTCTCGCCGGTGTCAAAGTAGTCTTCCCAGCAATTGCTCTCTTTGGGCCCGGCGCCAACGTTACGTGCCATTTTTGCCTCCTTTTTGGATGTCTTTCATCAAATCAAACAATGCCTCGCCGTTTTCCAATTGCGCGAAACTTACCCTGCGCAGTGCGTCCGTTTGCAGAGCGTCAGCCGCGCCATCAAGGGTTAAGCGCACCGTATCATACCGGCCTTTTTTGAGCTTGATACTGGTGCGCGGGGTGATCGGAAAGGCCAAAACCCGCCGCGCATAAGCCAAAAGCGCCCGCTGGTTGGTGAGCCCGTAACAGGTTTCAGCGCGCCGGTTTTTCTCCACCACCGCATGGAAATAGGCGAAATACACCCCCGCCAGCGCGAGCGGCACCCCGGGGAAAGCCCCCTGCCAGCCCAGCGCCAGCATTGCCCACAGGCCGAGTGCTATAAAAAACAGCCCATAGCCAATATGAACAGGGTTGCGGATGATGCCCTGCGCGGGGTGGCCCTGCCAGATCAACTCTTCATCTTCCCTTAGGGTTATGGTTTTACCACCGAGCGTTATTTGCATCTGCGCCGCCTCCTTACCTCGGCGGGGTAAATGCTTGCCGTGCGCGCGCCGCTTTGGTGCGCATCACACAGCCGGTTGCGTGATCGTTCACCAAGCCCATGGCTTGCATAAAGGCAAAAGCCGTGGTCGGGCCAACAAATTTCCAGCCACGTTTTTTCAGCTCTTTGGCCAGCGCCACCGATTCGGAAATGGTGGTGGCAAATTGCGGCGCGGGCGGGGTTTCGGGCTCGAATTGCCAAAAAAATGCGGCCAGCGAACCCTCGGTTGCCACCATCTCAATGGCCCGCTTGGCGTTGTTGATCGTCGCCTCGATTTTGCCACGGTGCCGGACGATACCGGAATCCTGCAAAAGCCGCGCAATATCAACCTCGCCGAATTGGGCTACCTTGTTGAACTCAAACCCTGCAAAAGCGCCGCGAAAATTCTCGCGTTTCTCCAGAATGGTGCGCCAGCTCAGGCCGGACTGAAAACTCTCAAGGCAGATTTTCTCGAACAAACGGGTGTCGCTATCTACCGGATAGCCCCATTCCTCATCATGATAAGCCATATATTCGGGCGTGGCGGCGCACCAAAAGCAGCGTGGTTGCCCGTCGGGGCCGATGAAGTTCTCGGGCATGTCAGTTTCCTTGTTTTGCTTTGCCCAGCCTGTCCAGCCGCAGGCGGTGGCGCTCGTCGGTGAGGGCGCGGGCCGAGCCGAGCGTGGCCAGTATAACCGAAAGCCCGGTGGCCCCGGCGATCAAAAACATGACCATCAACTGATATTTAACTGCCTCGTTCGGGTCTACCCCCGAAAGGATCTGCCCGGTCATCATGCCGGGCAGCGAGACCACGCCGATGGCGGCCATGGCGTTGATGCTCGGCATAAAGCCCGCACGCATGGCCTGGCGTAAAAACGGGCGCATCGCCTGCCATTTGGTGGCCCCAAGTAAAAGCTGGGCCTCAATCGCGCGCTGCTCCCGGTTGAGCGCGGTGTGCAGGGTATCGAGCGAAAGGCTAATGCCGGTCATGGCGTTGCCCATGATCATCCCCAATAGCGGCAGCGCATAGCGGGGGGACCACCAGGGCGCGGGCTGCACCAGCACCACAAGCGCCATAATCGCCACCACGCCGACACTGGCCCCCATCGCGCCGCCGCTAATCGCCAGCCCCTGCCAGCCGCGCAGCCGCCGGTGCTGCCGCGCCCAGATTTCGCGCGCCGCGAACCCGGCCATAAACAAAGCCACCAGCAAAGTGAGCCACGGTGACTGTATGGCAAACAGGCTTTTGAGCAAGAGGCCGACCAGCAAAAGCTGCACTACCATGCGCACCATGGCAAAAGCCAGACTGCGCGCCACTCCAAGCCGGAGCCAGATCGACAGCGCACCGTTGAGCAATAAAAATACCGAGGCCAGCGCGATATCAAGATAACTCAGGGCAATGTAGTTATCCATGCGCGGCCTCCGTTAGCTTGCCATCAGCCAGCACCAAATGCCGACCTGCCATGCGCTTGGCCTGCGCCGGATCATGGGTGACCAGCACCACGCTGGTGCCATTTTCCAGGCAGCGATGCAGCCGTTGTTCAAACAGCGCGGTGTTATCTTCATCCAAGGGCGCGGTTGGCTCATCAAGCAGCAACACCTCGGGCTGGTGCGAGAGCAGCCGCAAAAATGCCAGCCGTTGGCGCTCGCCGGAAGAAAGCCGCGCCACCTCCCATGCCATCGCATCGGGTGGCACTCCGAGCGTGCCAAGGTCAACCGTTTCCGGCGTGTCAAAATGCTGGGCCACGGTATCGGCCCACCAGCCGCTTTCGGCAGGCAAGTAAGCCACCTTGCGCCGCCATTCAGGCGCTGGCATGGCTGCCCGCGCCCCGCTTTGGGTGCTTACCATACCGCTGTTGGGATCAAGGTCAGCAATCGCGCGCAGCAGCATTGATTTACCACTCCCGGAAGCGCCGGTAATGGCCACACATTCGCCATCGGCCACGCGAAGGCTTATCGGCCCGATCCCTGGCCTTGATAGAGTGTCAATTTCCAGCATCACGCCTCCAGAGGCCAGAGCCTAATCTTTCAAAAGATATTTGCCTAGCCCGCGCGTGGCGCGTTATGCTCTTTTATTGACTTGCGCCTGCCTTTGCGGCAAGAGGGATCAGACGCCCATTTTTGGGCGTTTTATGCTTTATAAAGGAGTGATGGACGTGATAAGCCCCGTTTTGCCAACCTATACCCGGGCGCCGCTTTCTTTCAAGAAAGGCCAAGGCCCATGGCTGGAAACCGACACCGGAGAGCAGTATCTGGATATGGGGGCGGGGATTGGCACCTGTGCGCTGGGCCACGCCCATCCAAAACTGGTGGCGGTGCTGGCAGAACAGGCGCAGCGCCTTTGGCATACGTCCAACCTTTACGAAATCCCCAATCAGGCCGCGCTGGCGGAAAAGCTGGTCGAGCACACGTTTGCCGATACGGTTTTCATGACCAATTCGGGCACCGAAGCGATAGAGGCCGCCGTGAAAATGGCACGCAAATATTTCAGCCATAAAGGCCAGCCGGAGCGTTTCGAGATCATCACCTTTGAGGGTGCGTTTCATGGCCGATCAAGTGCGGGCATTGCCGCCTCTCGCGGGGCCAAAATGGTGGATGGTTTCGGGCCATTGCTACCCGGCTTTGTGCAGGTGCCGTTTAACGATATTGATGCCGCCAAGGCGGCGATAACCGAACGCACTGCCGCCATTATGCTGGAGCCCATTCAGGGCGAGGGTGGCATTCGCGCCTTTGGCGATGCCTCGCTCAAGGCCCTGCGCGCGCTGTGCGATGAACACGGCCTGCTCTTGATACTGGACGAAATCCAGTGCGGCATGGGCCGCACCGGCAAGCTATTTGCCCATGAATGGGCCGGGATCACGCCCGATATCATGGCCATTGCCAAAGGTATCGGCAACGGCTTTCCGCTCGGCGCTTGTGTGGCCACCGAAGATGCCGCCTCGGGTATGGTCGCGGGCAGCCATGGCTCCACTTATGGCGGCAACCCGCTGGCCTGCGCCGTGGGCTGTGCGGTGCTGAACGAGATCACCTCGGACGGATTTTTGATTGATGTTTCCCGTCTTGCCGGGCATTTGCGCCAAGGGCTGGAAGGGCTGGTGGCCGACCATCCCGATGTGTTCAGCTTTGTGCGTGGCGAAGGGCTGATGCTGGCACTGGGCTGCAAACTGCCGGTGGCGGAAGTGGTCAACGCAGGCTATGGCGAGCAGGTGATGGTTGTGCCCGCTTCTGATAATGTGGTGCGCCTGCTGCCGCCGCTCAATATGTCTACCGAAGATGTGGATGAAGCGCTGTGGCGGCTGGACCGCGCGGCTGCGGCGCTGGAAAGACAACTCGATGGGCCATCCTGACTATCACTTTGCCCGCTTGCGCCGATCGGATTTCCCAATGTTGCGCACATGGCTTGACGAACCGCATATGCGCCTGCATTGGGGCGACCCGGACACGGAACTGAGCCTGATTTCCGATGATTTTGACAATGAGGTCATTGATATGTGGATCGTTTCACAGGATGCGCCATTTGCCTATGTGCAGGATTATCCGGCCCATCACTGGCCGATGCCGCAATACACCGGCTTTCCCGAGGGAACCCGGGCGATAGATACCTTTGTCGGCGCGCCGGCTTACCTCAACAAAGGCCATGCCGCGCGCTATATGCGCCAACACGCCAACGCGCTTTTGGCCAAGGGCTACCCTGCAGTGGTCATCGACCCCTCACCTGAGAATACTTACGCTGTAAAAGCGTATCGAAATGCCGGTTTTACTGGCAACACAGTTTTACCGTGCGAAGACGGAGGCCCCGTTTTGGTGCTGGCATATAAAGGAACAGAGATTTGAACCACTTTCTGGATATTCACACAACAGATCCGGCTGACCTGAAGCAGATGATTTCCGAAGCCAAGCGTATCAAAACCGCCCGCCAGGGCCTGCCCAAAGGCACGCCCGATGCGGAACAGCCGCTGGCCAACCATATGGTGGCGCTGATTTTCGAAAAGCCCTCCACCCGCACAAGGGTGAGCTTTGATGTGGGCGTGCGCCAGATGGGCGGGCAAACCATGGTGCTTTCCGGCTCCGATATGCAGCTTGGACACGGCGAGACCATCGCCGATACCGCCCGGGTGCTCAGCCGCTATGTCGATATGATCATGATCCGCACCTTTGAAGAAAGCACACTTCTGGAAATGGCCGAACACGCCAGCGTGCCGGTTATCAACGGGTTAACCAACCGCACCCACCCCTGCCAGATCATGGCAGACGTGCTCACCTATGAGGAGCATCATGGCTCGATCAAGGGCAAAAAAGTGGTGTGGCTCGGGGATGGCAATAACGTGGCCGCCAGCATGATCCATGCCGCCGGGCAATTTGGGTTTGACATTACACTGGCCGCGCCGGAAACCCTGCAACCCGAGGCTGAATTTATTGGCTGGGCGCGGGGTAAAGGCGTGAATGTGGTGCTGGAAAGCAACCCGCAAACCGCGGTTGATGGCGCTGATCTGGTGGTCACCGATACCTGGGTCTCCATGCATGACAGCCAAACCACAAAAGAGCGCCGCCATAACCAGCTCCGCCCTTACCAAGTGGATGACACCCTGATGACCCACGCCAAACCCGACGCGCTTTTTATGCACTGCCTGCCCGCCCATCGCGGCGAGGAAGTCACCTCCAGCGTGATGGACGGCCGGCAATCGGTGATATGGGATGAAGCCGAAAACCGCCTGCACGCCCAAAAAGCGGTGATGCGCTGGTGTCTGGGCAAATAGTGCCTAGGGGGCAAAGGTGGCAAAATGGCAGTTTCTGCGTTGCTTCTGATTGATGTTCAAAAAGCATTTATCGAACAGGAAGCGCTTGGCGCGCGCCGCAACAACCCCGATGCCGAAGCAAATATCGCGCGGCTGCTGGCGGGATTTCGGCAGGCGGGCTTGCCGGTAGTTCACATTCACCACGCCTCCGCCGAGCCCCATTCGCTTTTCCGCCCCGGGCACCCCGGCTTTGCCGTGCAGGAATTCGCCCGCCCATTTAAGGGCGAGGCCGTGATCACAAAACACGTCAACAGCGCCTTTATCGGCACTACACTGGAGGCTGACCTGCGCGCGGCGGGTATCGGGCGGCTGATCATATGCGGGGCGACCACCAACCACTGTGTGGAAACCAGCACCCGCATGGCGGGCAACCTCGGCTTTGAGGCCGAGCTCGTGCGCGATGCCTGCTGGGCCTATGACCGCACCGGCATTGATGGCCAGATTGACCGCGCCGAAGATATTCATGCCATGACCCTTAGCAACCTGCATAGGGAATTCGCTACCATCAGGCGCACGGCCGATATTCTTGCCCTCCTGCCCTCTCCCAAAAAATCAGGGCCCTAAATGTCCGGGCGGGAATAAATATTCGCCACCATGGGTTATTCTTCGGCCCAAGGTGCTTATATATGGCCGACGAACTCTGACCAAGGCGCGTTTCTTGACCTCTTCCGGCGCAAATTACTTCCGGTGGCCCCTCATCCTCACCGGGGTGGGCTTGGCGCTTTGCTTTGTGATAGGCTGGCAGATGGCGGGTGGCTTGCCCGGGGCGTTACAGTTTTTGCTGGTTGGCACCGTCTTGGCCATTCTCGAAATCTCGTTATCTTTTGACAACGCGATCGTCAACGCGGCCAAACTGAAAAACATGACCCCTTTGTGGCAAAAGCGCTTTTTGACCTGGGGTATCCTTATCGCGGTGTTTGGCATGCGGGTGGTGTTTCCGCTCTTGGTGGTTTCTGTGGCCGCGCAGGTGAGCCCGCTCACCGCGGTGCATATCGCGGTGGCAGAACCGGAAACCTATGCACGGCTCATTCACGATGCCCATTTACCGATTGTCGGCTTTGGCGGCACGTTTTTGATGATGGTCGCGCTAAGCTGGTTTATGGATTCCGATAAGGAGATCCACTGGATTCCCAGTATTGAACGGCATTTGTGCCGCTGCGCCTCAATTGGTGGCTTTCAAATTGGCGCGGTGGTGCTGGTGGCGGGCAGCTTTGCCCTCGCCATTGGCGGCGAGCAGGGCCAGCGCTTTATTCTGGCCGCCGCTTTTGGGCTCGCCACCTTTGTTGCGGTTGAAAAACTGGGCGAGCTTCTGGACAGCAACGCCCCGGTTGGTGCGGCAGCCAAGGGCGGGCTGGGGGCGTTTCTTTACCTTGAGGTGCTTGATGCCAGCTTTTCCTTTGATGGCGTGATCGGGGCGTTTGCCCTGACGCAAAATCTGTTTTTGATCGCCATCGGGCTTGGCATTGGCGCGCTCTATGTGCGCTCGATGACCATCATGCTGGTTGAGCGCAAAACCCTCGCCGAATTCAGGTTTCTGGAACATGGCGCTTTTTATTCGATCCTGATCCTGTCGGTCATCATGTTTTCACAGGCGTTGGTAACGGTGCCCGAATATATTACCGGCACGCTGGGGGCTGGTTTGATCTTGCTGTCGCTATGGGCGTCGCTGCGCTACCGCAAGCGCCAACGCGGTTAACGTATAAACAGTTCCACCGCCACCGCAGCCGCGGTTGCCGCCACAAACATCACAATGATGGCCGGAATTTTCCAGCGCATCTCGTTGCGAAATTCGTGCCCGCAATGGCAACACGTAGCCTCGCCAAAAGGTGACATTTTGTGGCATTTGGGGCAGGCGCGGCGGCGGGCGGTTGTATCCCGCCCACACCCTTCACAGGGGTTTCCGGCGGTTTTCGCCTCACAAAACGGGCAGATCATGCGGTTGACAGGGCCTCGGCCATGGCCAATGCATTCGCGCGGTTGCTTTTGGAAAAGGCACGGTGAAATTTCGCCTTAAAGGGCTTGGCCTCATCCTCGATGGTAATATGGGTAAACAGCGATCCGGTTTTGGTTTTGGCCGGATTACCGGCAAACCCGGTAAGATCATATTCGATCATTTCCTTGATTTCGGCATTGCCCATGCTTTTGATCTGAAGCACGAGAAAGCGCTTTTCCGTCATGGCGATCAGGTAGCTTTTGGTGAGCATCTGGGTGGCAATCACCCCGGGCAAAATAGCCAGCGCCATTAGCGGCACAATGATCAACATGCTGGGCTGTTTCACGCCAAAAGCCCAGTGCTTAAGGGTTTCGCCTTCCTGTAAATGCGGGGTAAAAACGTCGTTAATGCTGTCATCGGTCAATTTGGCCATAGTATTTCTCTCGTTAATTATTTGGTTTTCATCGGCGATATATCCTGCCGATTGGTCAACCTAGCAAATTTGTGGTGTATTTCAACATGTTTGCTATGGCCGTAGACCGGGCACCAAATCTAGGCCCGTGCTCCCTTGTACGGGTTGAGTTGACCGCAAGCCCAACTGGATCCGGGCTATTTTTGCTTCCGCTCCGCGGGTGGTTTCGCTACAGTTGCCCGAACACGCCCTTGCGGCCTTTGGAATGCGGCCGGAAACTCAACTTTCAAAGCGCGCCCTTTGACCCAAAAGCTGACTGGCTAAATGAACAAAACCCTCCCCGCACCTGTCTTTCCCGGCAAATTGTTTTTTGTGCTGATCGCGGCCTTTCCTCTGGTGATGATCGTTTACAAATACCTCCACTGGGAAAGTTTTGATATTTTCGATTTTCATGCCTTTCATCTCGCTGGCCTGCTGGCCAATGAAGGGCGTATTGAGCAGATATATAATGCCGATGTTTTTAACTCAGAATTTCTGGAAATGTATGGCAAGCCGGGGCTTTTACCATGGTTTTACCCGCCGCTGCTGCTGCCTTATTGCCAGTTTCTGGCCCTGATGCCCGTGGCCGAGGCCTATCTCTTCAACGGGTTTTTTGGCACGGCGGTTTTTTATGCGGCGGTGCGCTGGGCTTTTCCCCGCAACCACCGCGAAATTATTATCCTGTCGGCCCTCCCTTTGGTCATCGCGCACCGTTTCGGGCAACCGGTGGTTTTATTGCTTACATTTCTGATCATCGCCTACCGGGTTGAAAAGCGGTCACTCTGGGGTGCATTATTGCTGCTGACTTTTGCGGCGGCCAAACCCCAAATCGGCGGTGTGGTTCTGTTTGTGCTGTTTTTGCGGCGGCTGCCACACAGCCTGCTGCCTTCTATTTTCATCGGTGGCGGGTTTTTACTCGCTTTCGCCAGCCTTTATGGCTGGAGCGTCTGGGCGCTCGCCTTGCAAAATATTACTTTGGCGGCCACTTATATCCAAAGCGGCGTCATCAACCAGCAGTGGATATCATCGGTTTATGCCGGATTGCTGGCTATGGGGGCACCGGGGCCTGTTGCCGCCGCTGGTCAGGTTATCGTGCTCGTAACCTTCGCCGCCACCGCTGCTTGGCTGTTTCGAAAAGAGAAGCGGCAACAAATCTGGATGGTGGCAGCAATCGCGATGATTTTCACCAGCCCCTATCTGATGTATTATGATCTGGTTTTCCTGCTTCTGCCGATCGGCATTGTGGT
>Ga0316205_10005696_pt1 | contig 10211 bp, 15 predicted proteins | sample 3monthpyrite_MG_FD_204941 | JGI IMG/M metagenome (GOLD analysis project Ga0316205, IMG submission 204941) | Microbial mat bacterial communities from mineral coupon in-situ incubated in ocean water Damariscotta River, Maine, United States -... | ecosystem: Environmental > Aquatic > Marine >...
TTATCCATTTAGGTAAGTAAGCGACCTGATCCAGATCAAATGAACACTGTAAATTTAGAACAGGTTGTCTTATATGCAAGAAAATTGCATACGGTGACTAACTTGTTTCTATCTTTATAAGAGAATTGCTTAACAATTAAGCAGCAACAGAATGAACGCGGTTACTTTGATGAGGATTGAGAAGAACTTTCCGATGAAACCTGAGAATCAGGTGTGCAGTTGCTACTCATTCTCTGCAGGCTTTCAAACTTAAGTATTTTTATACTCTTACGCTCTACATGAAGTAGCCCCTGTTCCTGAAACTGGGTAAAGAGACGGCTTATGGTTTCTACCGCCATACCCAGGGCATTAGCAATATCATTACGAGACATGCTGAGATTAAATTCTGTGGCAGAAAAACCTCTGTCTTTAAAGCGGCCGGAAATTTCCAGAAGGAAGTTGGCAAGGCGGCTTTCCACGCTGGATTTTGCCAGGATAGAAAGGTGGCAGTGATCATGCTGCATCTCTTCACTCATTAGGGCAAATAAATGGTGTTGTAAACCGGGTATCTGGGTACTCAGGGTTTCAAGTCGTTCAAAGGGGATTTCACACACACTGGTCGATTCAAGTGCCTGGGCCGAGCAGGTGTGGATTTCGCCGCTAATTGCCTCCATACCGATGAGTTCACCAGGTAGATGAAAGCTGATGATTTGTTCCTGGCCATCCTGGTTGGTGGTAAAGGTTTTTAAAGAGCCCGTCCGAATGGCATAAACCGAACTAAATGGTTCACCGATTCGATAGAGAAACTCCCCTTTTTCCACGCCCCTGCGCCGTTGGATAATCGAATCAAGCTTATTGAAATCACCCTCCTCAAGTCCCATGGGTAAACACAGTTTGATCAAACTGCATTTTTGGCAATGACTGCGGAGTTCTTCCAGTTTTACAACACGTGTGCTCATATGGAGTTATGACCGTTTTTTTTAAATTATTTGTCTTAATATACTGTACTCTGGACCTCTAGAATAGCAGAGAGCAATAAATTATAATTTATATGGATATTTGCCAAATCCGATAGTCGTATTAGCACATAAATACCATCATCCTGATGGAATCTTAATTATATTACATCGATTAATTAACAGTATTAGTTATATATAGAATATAATTGCTGTTTTTTGGCATATCTGCACTATATGGAGACAGACATGGGGCAGCGTACAGCCAGTGTGCAACGCGATACACTGGAAACCCAGATAAGCGTCACAATTAACCTTGATGGTTCCGGCCAGGCAGATTTTGATATCGGCGTGCCTTTTCTTGAGCACATGCTGGATCAAGTGGCCCGTCATGGGCTGGTGGACATGAAAATTGTCGCTAAAGGTGATTTACATATCGATGCCCACCACACGGTTGAGGATATTGGCATTACTCTTGGTCAAGCCTTTACCCAGGCGGTCGGGGACAAAAAAGGCTTGCGTCGTTATGGCCATGCCTATGTACCATTGGATGAAGCACTATCTCGGGTCGTGATCGACTTTTCCGGCCGACCTGGACTGGAGTTTGATGTGGACTTCCCGCGTGCCACGATTGGCGAGTTCGATGTGGATTTATTCCATGAGTTTTTTCAGGGTTTTGTAAATCATGCCAACGTCACCTTGCATGTTGATTCTATAAAAGGACGCAATGCACACCATATCGCCGAAACGGTTTACAAGGCTTTTGGGCGGGCGGTACGTATGGCGCTGGAAGCCGACCCACGTATGACTGGCATGATGCCTTCAACTAAAGGCAGTCTGTAAATTCAGACTGCCTGTCATTCTGTATAACTTAGTTATTTCGTCCGGATAGCACAAATCATGAAGCGCGTTGCTGTAATCGATTATGGAATGGGTAACCTACATTCTGTTGCCAAGGCACTGGAACAGGTGGGACAGAACAGTGAAATTATAGTGACCTCGAGTAGCGAGGTTATTATGGCGGCTGATCATGTGGTTTTTCCTGGTGTAGGCGCTATTCGTGACTGTATGGGCGAAATTAAACGACTCGGGCTTGATAAGGTGCTCTACCAGGTAATAGATGCAGGTACTCCCTTGTTGGGGGTGTGTGTCGGATTTCAGGCTATGATGGACTGGAGCGCCGAGAACGGTGGGACAGATTGCCTGGGTATCTTTCCGGGTAAGGTGCAGTTTTTTGCTGAGGCAATGCAGGGAATGGAACAGACATCCCACCTGAAAATTCCCCATATGGGTTGGAATCAGGTTCACCAGACGAACACCCATCCTCTGTGGCAAAATATTGCTCAGGATGCACGCTTTTACTTTGTCCACAGTTACTATGTTGAACCAGCTGGCCCGGGTAATATTGCAGCCTCAACTACTTATGGTTTTCCATTTACAGCTGCGATGGCAAGAAACAATGTATTTGCAGTTCAATTTCATCCGGAAAAGAGTCAACATGCCGGATTAAAGTTGTATGAGAATTTTTTAAACTGGAACGGTCAGTGGGACGGCGAATAGCCGCTACACTGTATTATTAACGTAACGAGACAGGACCATGTTGTTAATTCCCGCCATTGATTTGAAAGACGGAAAGTGCGTACGCCTCAAGCAAGGGCGTATGGAAGATGAAACCATTTTTTCTGATGACCCGGTCGCTATGGCTGGTCAATGGGTTGAACAAGGTGCACGTCGCTTGCATATTGTTGACCTTAACGGTGCCTTTGCAGGTAAGCCGGTGAACGCTGAAGTCGTGCATTCGATTGCCGAAGCCTACCCGGATTTACCAATACAAATCGGTGGCGGAATTCGTGATGAAGATACTATCCAGGCTTATCTTGATGCTGGTGTACAGTATGTCATTATCGGTAGCAAGGCGGTTAGTACACCACATTTTGTAAAAGATGTTTGTCTTGAGTTTCCCGGACATATCATCGTCGGCCTTGATGCAAAAGACGGCAAGGTAGCCGTAGAAGGCTGGTCTAAAATTTCACGTCATGATGTAATCGATATGGCGCAGCATTTTGAGAGCGATGGAGTGGCAGCTATTGTTTACACTGATATCGGTCGTGATGGCATGATGACAGGCGTGAATGTTGAATCAACTGTAAATCTGGCTCGTGCTATTAATACTCCAGTCATAGCGTCTGGGGGGATCACCAATCTGGATGATATCAGGGCCTTAAGTGCCGTTGCGGATGAAGGCATCACTGGTGCCATTACCGGTCGAGCAGTATACGAAGGCACGCTGGACTTTGCCGAAGGCCAGAAATTAGCCGACGAACTGGAAAAGTAATGCTTTATAGAACAGCATCATTAACTTTTGTTTTCGTTGTTAATCAATACAGGTGAAATGAATGGGCCTCGCTAAAAGAATTATTCCCTGCCTTGATGTCGACAATGGTCGTGTCGTTAAAGGTGTGCAATTCGTTGATATCCGTGACGCCGGCGATCCGGTAGAAGTCGCACGTCGTTACGATGAGCAGGGTGCTGACGAGATTACTTTTCTAGATATCACAGCCAGTTCGGATGATCGTGAAACTATGGTGCATGTGGTTGAAGATGTCGCCGGGCAGGTGTTTATTCCCTTAACGGTGGGCGGAGGAATTCGTAAGGTTGAAGACATTCGTATTATGCTTAATGCCGGTGCGGATAAAGTCGCCATAAATACTGCAGCCGTGTTTAATCCTGAGTTTGTTAAAGAGGCGGCAGAGAAATTTGGTTCACAATGTATTGTGGTTGCCATTGATGCAAAAAAAGTAAGTAAAGAAAACGAAGAGAATCGCTGGGAAATTTTCACCCATGGTGGACGCAAGCCAACTGGAATAGATGCCGTTGAGTGGGCCATCAAAATGGCCAATTACGGTGCGGGTGAAATACTCCTGACCAGCATGGATCGTGATGGTACTAAAAGCGGTTTTGATCTTGAGCTGACTCGCTCTATATGTGAGGCGGTACGTATTCCTGTGATTGCTTCAGGTGGAGTGGGTAACCTTGAGCATCTTGTAGAAGGTGTTAAACAAGGGAAAGCAGATGCGGTTTTGGCTGCAAGTATCTTTCACTTTGGCGAGTACAGCATTGAAGAAGCCAAACGGACCATGGCTGTAAATGGTATTGAAGTCAGGTTATAAGCAAAATGAATGAAACCTGGCTAGAAAATATTAAATGGACTGAAGATGGTCTTGTTCCTGCCATTGCACAGGAAACCGGTAGCGGTAAGGTATTGATGATGGCGTGGATGAATCGTGAAGCATTACGTTTAACGGTTGAAGAAGGACGTGCTATTTACTGGTCGAGATCACGTAATAAATTATGGCGTAAAGGCGAAGAATCAGGAAATGTTCAAATTCTGAATGACATCAGACTTGATTGTGATAATGATGTCATCCTGCTTGAGGTGGAACAAGTGGGTGGAATCGCCTGTCACACAGGACGACATAATTGTTTTTATAAACAGTTAAAAGATAGTAAATGGACTGAAGTGGAAGAGGTGATAAAAGAACCTTCTGCACTTTACGGCAAATAAATATATGAATGATATTTTGAAACAATTGGATACTGTTCTTGAACAACGTAAGGATGCCGATCCGGACAGTTCCTATGTTGCAAAACTTTATGCAAAAGGACTTGATGCCATTTTGAAAAAAATTGGTGAAGAAGCAACTGAAACGGTGATGGCCGCGAAGGACGGAGATCGGGAACAAATCATATACGAAATGGCAGATCTGTGGTTTCACTCTATGGTATTGCTCTCGCAACAGGGTTTACGTTCGGACGATGTTCTTGAGGAGCTTGCACGCCGTTTCGGTTTGTCCGGACTGGAAGAAAAGGCAAGCAGGACTAAATCATGAGTGACTGTTTATTTTGCAAAATCATTCATGGTGATATACCGGCGAAATTGGTATATGAGGATGAACGTGTAGTGGTGTTTGAGGATATTGCACCCAAGGCCAAAGTGCATCTTTTAGCCATACCGCGAGAACATATTGACAGCCTGAATGAATTAAAACCCGAGCACGATGAGTTGATAGGGTATATGGCACGGTTACTGGCCAGGTTGGCTAAAGAGCAAGGTCTGGATAGTGGTTTTCGTACCATTATCAATACAGGTAAAGGTGGCGGACAAATCATTTTTCACCTGCATATGCATTTACTTGGTGGGGCAAACCTGCCAGGTTTTGAATAACATATATTGAATTTTAATATGGAGTAAAAATAATGGGAATAGGTATCTGGCAACTGGTTATTATTTTAGCAATTGTCTTGTTGCTGTTTGGCGCCAAGCGTTTACGTAATATTGGGTCTGATCTGGGATCAGCCGTTAAAGGATTTAAAAAAGCGGTAAAAGATGAAGAACAACCAACGGAACCAACAGAGCAAATTGAAAAACGTGAAGGAGAAGTAATCGAAGGCGAAGCAACCAAGATAAAGGAAGAAGACAAAGGTTAAAAAGAAGCTCGTTTTAGTTTAGATGTAATGGAAGAACCATTAAGTGTTAATTCCAGTTTTCCTCACTATTACATGCTTTTATTTCTTGGTCACTGAATGCTATGTTTGATATTGGTTTTTGGGAATTAACAATAATTGCCGTGGTGGCGCTGGTTGTGATCGGGCCAGAACGTCTTCCTGGTGTTGCCCGTACGGCTGGCAAATGGCTTGGAAAAACACGACGTTTTATCAACCAGGTTAAGTCTGATCTTGATGTCGAACTTCGTCAGGAAGAATTGAAAAAAGCGCTGGAACGCGATGCCGGTCTGGATGAAATTAAGCAAATCATGAATTCAGATCAATTTGTTATTGAAGAAGAAGACTCCAGCCAATATCAGGTCAAAGCTATACCGGATGAAAAGCCAGAAGAGCAATTTGATTCTGTGCTAAATGAATATGAACCTAACATGGATGACGAACACGCCGATAAGGTTGAGCCTGCTGAGCCTGATACAAATCCAGACGTAAATGAAGAAAGTAAAAAATGAAGGAGAAGCACAAGGCTGCAGCTGCAGAGAACAAGAGCAAGGTTGAGTCAGAACAACCATTTATGGCGCATTTACTGGAATTGCGCGATCGTTTAATGCGAATTGTTCTGGTTGTTCTGATTATTTTTGCCGCCTTATTTTCTTTTGCAAATGATATTTATCATATTCTGGCAGCCCCTTTATTAAATCAACTACCGGAAGGACAGAACATGATCGCTACCGGAGTGATCTCACCTTTTCTGACCCCTTTTAAACTTGCATTAGTTGTTTCGATTTTTATGGCTATGCCATACATTTTATACCATGCATGGTCGTTTATCGCGCCTGGACTATATCGCCACGAGAAACGACTTGCATTTCCATTACTTGTCTCGAGTATTATTCTGTTCTATGCAGGGATGGCGTTTGCTTACTATGTTGTCTTTCCACTGGTATTCGGTTTTTTGGCAACTACCACACCGGAAGGTGTAACGCATGCACCCGATATCAGTATGTATCTGGATTTTGCCTTAAAGCTCTTTTTTGCTTTCGGTATTGCATTCGAAGTGCCCATTGCCACGATTCTGCTTGTATTGACCGGCATGACGACACCAGAAAGCCTGACGTCGAAACGGCCTTATATCATCGTTGGTGCCTTTGTCGTCGGCATGTTACTGACGCCTCCGGATATTATTTCACAAACCCTGTTGGCTATTCCGATGTGGTTACTTTTTGAAATAGGTATCATTTTCTCCCGTATTTTAATGAAACGCCGCGAAGAAGATATAAAGGCGCACGAAATGACCGAGGAGGAAATGGAGGACGAGTTTGATAAAGCTATTGCAGAAGAAGAAAAATTAAATAAAAGTGAAGATTAAGTACCACAAGGTGTTTAATTAATGTTGGATATTAAAAAGAATATTGTATCCCACCAAGTAGCACATTCTGCGTGTACTCATATGTATTAATAGTTGAACTATTCTGTGTGTATGCATATTCAATATTAAGCATGAGCTGTTTAGTCATCCTGCGGGTTACTGCTATTTTTCCTCTTAGTCGATCATCGATTCGCTGTTGATCCAGCCCCGTTGTTGTATTTGTGTTATTGTCTTTATATTGGCTTTGTCGATACTCTGCAGATAACTGACCATTCCACTTGGCAGTGAACGGAAAATAATAATCGAACCTGAATCGATGACGGATCGGGGAACGACTTATAAAGCTTGTTGTTGAGGTATAATTTTCACGATCATTATTATCGAACTGGTAATATGCACGAAGACGATTTTTCTGATTAAGTTTCCAACGTGATTCGATGCGTAGATCCTGAGCGCTTCCAGATAGTGAATCATAAATGGGATCAATCGCCTGGATCTCACGTAATCTTAATCGAAGCCTTAATCTTGTTTTGTCTGATAGATATTTCTTACCTGAAAAAGAAAGATTGGCACTTTGCAAATAACCCCGTCCACCCTGGGTGGAATATTTCAGGTATAGACCACTCTCTGTATTCCAACCAGCAAGTGGGTACGTCTTATAAATACCAGCATTGATTTCTGTTAGGTTGTAGTCGGACAGACTGGCGTAAAGATCACTATAAAGTCTGGCTTTAATGAGTACACCATCACTTGTTGAACCTGAAATAAGACCACGGCTGAAGGCAAAGAGTTCGAGAAATGAGTCAGCCTGATTACTGGCTATGGTGATAGCGTCATTATCAAGTGTAACATTATCGTTATACCCAATATTAGCAAAAACAAAATTTCGCCATTTCTGTGTTATATCGTGTGCTTTTTTTAACTGAGTCGCAGCAAGATTTTTTATTTTTTTGTTTTTCGTTGTGTCGTATGCTTTTTGAAACCACGCTCTTGCCTGTAGATTATCTCGCTGTTGTAACTTGACCAAGCCAAGATTGTAGTAGGCGACCGGGGCCATTTTATTAAATTTACTGGTACGCAGAAAATGCTTTTCTGCCATTGTGTAGTTTTCAAGTTTGAAATAGGTGGCGCCGAGATTATAATGTAAAGCGGCGCTGTCAAGTTTATTTTGGTAAGCGCGATTAAAAGAATTTAATGCCTTCTTATACTCACCTTGTTTGAAATAATCGATACCTTGATTAAAGAAATTTTCTGCAACTGAATTAGCCGCATTGGTTGAAACGCTTATAACAAGTAATAGACAGCCTAGAATGTATTTCATATTTTATCGAGCAAAAAATTATCTTGTATTTAATATACAAAAATCCCTGCCAGTTTTCACTGGCAAGGATTAAGTTAAATCTTCTGTAAGAGCAGATTAGTTAGAGGGCTCTTCAGGCTCTTCAGGTTCTTCAGGTTCTTCAGGTTCTTCGGGCTCTTCCGGTTCTTCACGCTCTTCCGGTTCTTCAACATCTGAAGAATCATCTCGAGCATCCTCTTTTGAATCTTCTGCGTCTTCTTTAGAATCATCAGATTCTTCTTTAGAATCTTCCACTTCCTCTTTAGAATCATCAGTATCATCTTTTGAGTCTTTGGATTCGTCCCGGGATTCATGTTTTTCATGTTTGGAATCTTCAACCTCATCATGACGATTTTTTGAGTCGTTACGGTCATCATGATCGGGAATTTCGATTTGATGCATAACATCATGATCAGATTCAGCATGTATGTCAATGACATCCATTGTGATATGTTCCAGATCAGAAGCATACACATTATGAAATAGTGTCAGAGTAAAAAATAAACTAAAAAGAGCTGTGACAAATTGTTTCATTCTGTTATTCCAACAACTTACAGTGTAGTACTGTTTTCTGATCTAAAGGGTATATTATTGATTGTTTGCGAATCAACCTGTAGAGGCACACGAAATTCACGATGTGTTCCATTTTGTTCAATTCGCGCAACGAGTTCGCCTTTTGTACTTTTCGTGCCGAGCAGGGGAAGATTTAATACATTACGTCCCTTGTTTAGTTGACCGCTCCAGGTAAAGGCTCGCTTGCCAGGTTTGTTTTGTAAATTGATCCCTTCAGGTAAAACGAGACTAAAATTTACATTTTGTACTTGTCCCGGCGCATTAAAGGCCAGCTGAATCGTTTTTGCTTCTTCAAGCTGGAGTACCACCGTTTTTATATCTGTAACTCCATTTTGTGGTGTGTCGCTAGCAATCACTCCAAACCACAGAACCAGAGTAGCCGCAATGGCAGAGCCGAAGCCCGCCCAAAAGGTGCGGTGATGATTAGTAGGACGAGCTTGGCGTAATACACGAGACTGAAATCCAGGTTTCATCTGTGGTATTGGGATAATTTTCAATTGCTGTAATAGCGTCTGCATCTCCTGGAATTGGGTGTTACAGTGTGGACATTCAGCCAGGTGTTGTTTAATCGCATTCGAATCTTCTTCTGAGATCTGTTGATCCAGAAAGTCGTCCAGTTGTGCGTTAATTTGTTCACAGTTCATAAAACTACCCTCTATCCAGTAACACGCTGTTTTTCATTATCCGGTTCCATTTTGATTATTTCCCGTAACTTGGCTCGAGCACGGTGTAAGCGTGATTTTAGTGTGCCAATAGGTAAGTCCAGAATGTTTGACATTTCTGACAGGGTGTAGCCCTCCATATCATGCATGATAACAAGGCTACGGTGTGTTTCCCCTAATGTATTGACTGCTTGCATGAGCTGTTGTTGTTGTTGTGTTAGTTCAATGTGATTGTCAGGTTGGATATGCTGGTCTTCCAGTAAAGCCAGGATATTTTCAGAATCGCCGTCCAGATTGCCAAGCGGAGAGCGCTTGTTACTGCGGATCGTGTCGATGTAAAGATTATAGAGCGACCGAGCCAGCCAGGGTTTTAACTCCCGTACTTGTCGTAAAGTATCCATACGGGGATACAGGCGTAATAGTAACTCCTGCACCAGATCCTCAGCATTTTCTTTTGAGCCGGTATATCGATAGGCCAGGTGATACAGTGGTTCGATGTATGGACTAATTAACTCATCGAATTCTGTACTATTGCGTGATTTAAATGAAAATAGTGTGGACATAGTTAATACACGTCAATTCTCTATATATGGTTCCGTTCAGCTATCTTTTCATTTTTGCTGAATAGAAAATGTCGGCTAGAATTCTTCAATATGCAATTTTACAGAAAAGTGATATTTCTGACAGGTTTGCTCAGTTAAACTGTAGGCACAAGGAAAATACAGGTATTGGTTATGCAAAAAAAAGGCATCTGGAAGCTACGGAGCGGGTTTATTCTGCTGCTAATTCTATCAGCTTCACAGCTTTGTGCAATGGAAAACCAATTAGGG
>Ga0316205_10005697_pt1 | contig 10208 bp, 9 predicted proteins | sample 3monthpyrite_MG_FD_204941 | JGI IMG/M metagenome (GOLD analysis project Ga0316205, IMG submission 204941) | Microbial mat bacterial communities from mineral coupon in-situ incubated in ocean water Damariscotta River, Maine, United States -... | ecosystem: Environmental > Aquatic > Marine >...
GGGCAATCAGTTGGCGTAAAAGTCTGCTGGCCTGTTCCGCATAGGGTTCAGAGGCTTTTCCATGACGGCCAATTTCCGGGGTGTTGATGCCAATAAAGCGGATACGTGCGCCATCGGTCGTTTCCAGGGTATCGCCATCATTAATCAGGCGTACCTGGGCAGCTAGATCTCGATGTGCTGGAGGACAGTTTGCATGGCTTACGGGTAGCCATAGTATTAGAGTCAGCCAGATTACAGATAGCAATGGTGTTAAGGGGTGTTTCATCATGATTCCTCCCTGGAATCAGTCCGGAATAAAAAAGGGCACCTGTGCAGATGCCCTTTTGGTAAAACGTTGGCCAGAAAAAAGGCTTATTTTTTACCGTATTTGCGGTTGAACTTGTCTACACGGCCAGCCGTATCAACAATTTTCTGTGTACCTGTATAGAAAGGGTGACACTTGGAACAAACGTCAATAAGCAGATCTTTGCCCATAGTAGAGCGTGTCTCAAATGTTTCACCGCAGCTGCATGTTACAGTTACGTCGTTATATTCTGGATGTATATTCGGCTTCATAGCTCGACCTCAATAAAATTCACAGTGCCGGAAATGCAAGGGCGTGTATATTACGTCGAAACAGCCTGACTGGCAAGTATTAATAGTGGGAAGGGTGCGTTTTTAGCAGCGACAGGGCTTAATGTACTTGGGGAAAACGTAAAATAGTTGCATTTCCAACAGGGCGATCAACCTGTTTGATGGTTTCCAGCAGCCCTTTTTCACCCAGAACGTTGTCCCACATCATTTTTGATATCTTGATGCAGGCCGCCATGGGGTTCTTTGATTGGTTGCGTTCCTGATCAATACGCCATTGCAGGCAGCGCATGCGTTGTTGACGATCAGCAGGCATGGCATCGATGGCTTTTTGCAGGATCTGTTCGCGGCGGCTTTCAAATGCATCTGGGTCCTCACAGGCTAACTGTGACCATTCCTTGAAATCAAATGACTGTCTTTGTGTGGACTTACTCATGGCATCGCACCTTTAAAATACATCAATAAGTTAATAATGGCGTTTAAATTGCAAAAGTTATGTGTAATTTATCACATTTTGACGCGTGTTTGGATAAAAAATTATAAGTTGTTGTATTATATGAAATATGTATGGTAGTTAGGGCGGCTAAGTTATTGATTTTGAATTTAGTAATGTTCGTTAATTTAACAAACGTTAGTTAAAATTAAACAAATTATGTCAGTATCCGGTCAAGTCTGATCTCAAACGGCGTTTCAGTATTAATCTGAACCTGAATAAACTCTTCATGATTACGTGTAAAAATGTCCAGAATTTTTACTGTTTCATTAACCCGTTTTTGATCTTCATCCAGCCAACGCATTGAAACCGGCCTGGCAATCACGATTAAATCTTCAAGGTGGCTGTGTAGTTCACAGGTAACGGGTTTGTAATCAGTCATCATAGAAATACCTCAAGCAGGTTATTGAGGTAACGCAGGCCCTGTTCACTGGGCCTGATGTGAGTATCTGAAGCAATCAGTAATCCCGAGTCTACGGCTTGCCCGACTTTGTTTTGTATCATCTCAAGTGGCAGTCCGGTTCGCTGAATGAAAATTTCAGTGCTGACCCCGTCTGTCAGACGCAGCGCATTCATCATGAACTCAAGAATTTTTTCATCATCGGTTAATGATTGTGACTGGCTGATGACATCCATGCTGGCCGCTTTTGTAAGATAATCATCCGGGTGGCGGCAACGCTGGCGGCGCTGAATATGGCTTGCATCCGGGTTGCTTAATTTGCTGTGAGCACCTGCACCAATGCCGAGGTAGTCTCCAAACTGCCAGTAATTAAGGTTATGCCGGCAAGGCTGCTGGCGGCTATAAGCTGAGATCTCATATTGCTGGTAGCCAGCCTGCTGTATGAATGCCTGCCCTTGCTGTTGTATATCCCAGAGCAGATCATCAGTGGGTAAGGTAGGTGGCTGCTGATAAAACAAGGTATTCGGTTCCAGTGTCAGCTGATACCAGGACAGATGTGAAGGCTCAAGTGCCCGGGCCGTGTCCAGATCCTGTAAGGCCTGTTCTGTAGTTTGCTGGGGTAAGCCATACATCAGATCCAGATTGAAGTTATCAAATCCGGCGTCATGTGCCGCTTCTGCAGCAGCAATAGCTTCTTTCTTGCCATGAATGCGTCCGAGTCTGGTTAGCATATCGTCATTAAAGCTCTGGATGCCAATCGATAGTCGATTTATACCAAGCGATCTAAATTCGGAAAATTTCTGGTATTCAACCGTACCGGGATTGGCTTCCAGCGTAATTTCAATCGTGTCAGAAAATGACAGTGTCTTCTGTAGACCTTCAAATAAACGGCCATAGGCTTCAGGGGAAAGCAAACTGGGTGTACCGCCACCAATAAAAACAGAATCAACCTGTCTGTCATCAACCAGAGACAGGTCATGTTGCAGGTCAGTCAAAAGCGCATTGATATAGTCTTTTTCAGGAATCTCGCCACGCACAGCATGTGAATTAAAATCACAATAAGGGCACTTTCGCACACACCAGGGAGTATGAATATAAAGGCCAAGCGGAATGGGATGTTTCATGACAGGTGTTAAACCGGTAAAAGATAGCATTATAACATGCGTGTATTAAATGAGGGCTTGTTAAGCTAAATCACTGGCAGTGAGGTTGGTGTATCGGGCTATAAAAAGAAAATCGCATATCTAACTTGACAACTCAGTTGTCGAATACCATAATGACAATTGAGTTGTCATTATGAATAAAGGAAAATTATGTCAGGCGTTAACAGCAATGAGTCATATCAAGTTATCTGGCTAATCCGCAGACTTTTTCGTGCGCTAAGCCAAAAGTCGAACGAAAATCTTGAAGGCTACGGTATTTCAGTAGCTGACAGGGCTGTTATGGAGTTTCTATACACCAACAAAATGTTATCTGTTCCGGAGATTGCTGAACAATATAAAGTTTCAAGGCAGCATGTGCAGGCGACAATTAATTCTCTATTAGAGGCTGGTCTGGTGGTAACGAAAGAAAACCCAAGGCATAAGCGTTCTCCACTCATAATGCTCAACACAAAAGGCCGAGATTTATTTGGAAAAATTTTAAAGAAAGATAAGGAAATTATCGAGATTTTGTTTTCTCGTCTATCCAGGAAAAATATCCAGATAACCCAACAAACACTTCAGTCATTATTAAATGAGCTATCTTGAGGGTAAATATTATGAATAAGTCAGGTTACAAACATTTTTTATATGCAATTGTTATGTTTTTTATAGCGACTATTGCGGGCTTATGGTCATGGAATACGCTATCGGAATTATTAAATCTTCCTTATGCACAATATAAGCATGTATTAGCAGCATTTATATTATTGTTGGCTATAAAATGGGGGCTTTCTTCAAGGCATAATACTATCTGGCATGGATTCGGAGGCAGCAATGAACGTCCGGGTCATTGACTATCGGCCACCTAAAATTGCCCAGTTATTTCTTCTGGTCGCGATGGTACTGAATTGGCTTACGCCCATGAGCAAGCTGATTATTTATTCAAACCAGTTACTTGGGTTGGTCATGGGAATAAGTGGTTTTGGAGTAATGATGTCGGGATGGTGGTTGTTCAGAAAATTTGATACCGCTGTTTGCCCAACTGCAAGAACAGACCATCTTGTGACATCAGGGGTTTACCGATATACCAGAAACCCGATGTATCTGGGGGTAATCACAATGCTGCTGGCAGTTGCTATTTATGTTGGTACATTACCATTTTATTTGGCAACCATTGCTTATTTTGTAGTTATCAACAATAATTTTTGTCCGTATGAAGAAGATAAGTTAACCAGGGCATTTGGTGATACGTACATCTCGTATAAAAAACGTGTGAGATGCTGGATTTGATGCATGGCTTCTAGGGGTTACCGGATGTCTATGAAAAGAAAAATAGCCTCGATATAACACCTTTCATGATGCCTGCACGATCAAATCAGGCTATTATAGAGCCAAATCATGAAGAAAAGTCATCACAACAAGGCCGGACTGGCGAAGCTGAGCCCACCGCGATTAACAAATATATTGTTGCGTGAACGCTTGTTTGAAAAGCTTGAGCAATTAAAAGATTATCCGGTGATATGGATTTCAGCTTCAGGTGGTGCAGGCAAAACGGTTCTCGCAGCAAGTTTTCTGCAGCAGCAATCAGGTAACTCCATCTGGTATCAAATTGATGAAGGTGATCAGGACCCCGCTGCTTTCCTGGAATATCTTGGTATGGCACTGGATCAGTATGGCGCTGAAAAAGCGAATGCATTACCGGTGTTTTCAGCACAGTACCAGAAAAGCATCGAGGCCTATTCGCGTAATTTTAGTCGTCAGCTATATCTGCAACTCGGTGAAAATGGTTATCTGGTGCTGGATAATTTTCAGGACCTGCCAGCAGAAGCAGAAACCCACAAAGCACTGAAACAGTTTTTTAGTGAGATACCGCAGTATTTCAACATTATCGTTTTAAGTCGAACTGAACCTTCTGCTGATTATCTGCGTTTTCGAGCCAATGGCACGCTTGCCGTCCTTGACGGTCAGGACATCGCATTGAATGCGGATGAAACAGAAGAGATTTGTCTATCCAGGCTGGACAACCCGGATAAAAAAGAACGCAAGCAACTCGCAGCAGATATTCATCGTTTTACCCAGGGGTGGGCTGCGGGGCTGGTACTGATGCTCGAACAGTCGGGTGATGTAAATATTCCGAGCCGCCTTGCAGGTCAAAAAAATAACAGTCTGGTGTTTGATTATTTTGCGGGTGAGATCTTTCAGAACGAGATTGACGAAACAAAAACATTCCTGATGAAAACAGCATTTCTGCCTTTTTTCACCATCGCTGTGGCAGAGCAGTTAACACGTAATCCCGAGGCCGAATCAATTTTACAAAACCTGATTCAGCGTAATTATTTTACTTATCGTTCTGCACTGGTTGCGGATGCGTATGAATACCACCCACTGTTTCGTGAGTTTTTACTTAGCCGGGTGGAAACCTTTTTTAATGTGAGAGACCTGCGCAAAATCCAGATTCATGCCGGCGAGCTGCTGGATGAAGGTGGCTGGTATGCAGAGGCAGCTAATTTATATTGTCAGGCCAAGGCCTGGGAGCGTATGGCCAAGTTGATACGCAGGCAGGGCTATCATCTAATGCAAATGGGTCGGCATGCATTATTGCACGGCTGGCTGCAATGTTTCCCGATGGAGTTTTTTGAAAAAGAACCCTGGATGGAATACTGGCTTGCAATGAGCCTGCAACCGATGAATACACGTGATAGTCGAAATCATTTCGAGCGTGTGTATGAGAAATTTACCCGGAAGGGAGATCGCTGCGGACAACTGAACGCATGGTCCGGATTGATTGAAACCTATATTCATGACCTTGCGAGTTTTATCGAACTCGACCACTGGATATCCGTGCTGGAGCAATTATTATCTGACGGCGAGCCGCTTCCGGACGAAGCATTGAATGCACGTGTGTCTATGGCGATGTTTACCGCACTGATGTACCGGCAGCCGTATCATGAACGTATGGAATACTGGGAAGGCAAGGTGCGTGAAGTCATTTTTAATACGCCGGATGTTACAAAGCGCCTCGATCTGGGTAGTCAGTTATTGTTGTATTACACGGTCTGGACCGGTGATTTGCCTAAAGCGGCCGTATTGCTGCAGGTGTTACGACAGTCTATGCAGCCGGAAAAAATGAATCCGTTATCGTTGATTTTGTGGTATGCAACAGAAGCTACCTATTTCTGGAAAACAGGTGACCCGGCAGCAAGTATCCAGTGGGTTAAAAAGGGAATGGAAGTCGCCAATACCTATGATGTGCATGCTTATGATGTATTACTGCTTGCGAGTGGTATTTACGCATCCTGTGCACAAAACAAACTTGATCAGGCCGCTGGCTATCGGCAGAAAATGGAGGCCAGCCTGAACCGTAGCCGTCTGGTTGATGTGGTGCATTATCACTATCTCGCAGCAGGTCTTGCGATAGTAAACGGTGAGCTCGGTATGGCGCGAGAATATGCTGAAACGGCACTCGAGGCCGCACACCATTCGGGGGCACTGTATCCTGAAACACTATCTCGACTGATACTCGCATTATGTCTAATCCGACAGGGGAAGCTTACCGAAGTTGTATTTCATCTTAACCGAATTCGTGATCTGGCCGAAAAGATTAACAGCCGTAGCCTGAGCTATTTGAACAGGCTGGTTGCGAGTGAAGCCGCTTTTTCCTGTGGTGAAACCGAGCAGGGTCTGGTTTTTTTGAAGCAGGCAGTAGAGCATGAACGTGATCTGGGTCGGGTGCATCATGGTTTCTGGTGGGATCGTTCGCTCGCAGAAAATTGTATCCAGGCATTAAGTCAAAATAAGGAAGTTAAATTTATCCAGCAATTAATTCGTAACAATGAGCTGATTCCGGGAAAGGCACCACTACATCTGGATAACTGGGAATGGCCCATCCGTATTTATACATTAGGCCGTTTTTCCATCACCCGTTATGGTGAGCCTTTGTCGTTTACGCCTAAATCGAGTAAAAGGCCGCTTGAGTTGCTCAAGGTATTGATCGCGCACGGAGGGCGACAGGTAAGCCAGGAAACGCTTATCGAAACGCTCTGGCCTGACTCGGAAGGTGATGCCGCAGCACAGTCTTTATATACCACCACGCACCGTTTACGTAAGCTGGTTTCAGAGCATGGCATTGTGATGCAGGAAGGTCGGCTGTCTATTGATGCACGTTATATATGGGTAGACAGTCTTGCATTTTTACGTATAGCAGGACGTTTACAGGATTGTCTGATGATGTCAGAACAGGCTGGTCAGACCGATCTGGCCGAAATAGAGAAGCTTGGTGCTCAGTTTTATCAGCTGTATAAAGGTGGCTTTATGGGACAAGGTGAGACCCGGGCGACTTATGTGCCGATGCAGGAACGCTTGCACCTGAGGTTTTTGAAGCTAACCGAGATGCTGGGTCATTACTGGCAGCAACGAGGTGATCTGGATAAAAGTATTGCCTGTTTTGAAGGTGCGTTGGAAATCGACCCGGTTGCAGAGGAATTTTATCAGGCTCTGATGCAAAGCTACCAGCAGAGCGGTCGTGCTGCAGATGCGGTGTCATTGTATCAGCGTTGTCGAAAAAATCTGTCCAGTCGACTTGGGGTTTCTCCTTCCAAAGCCACGGTTGATATCTATCAAGGCATAAAAAAATAGTTTTTTTGGGGCTATTTTGTGTTTCTGTAAGTCTTTTGTAAGGTGACTGGCGTTAATTTAAAGACTAACCAGCATTTCAGGGGCCACGGACGCTGGATAATGGAGCAGGGGAGTGTGCAGGAAGCAGACGGTTTTAGGCGCTATTATCCTGGTCTCTGAAAGAAAGGACTTTACCTCCTGGTGTTAAAGGGGCCTTCATGGCCCCTTTTTTTATTGTATTTATTCAATACCCGAAATCAAAAATATCTTTTTTGTTATTAAAAATCAATTGGTTATAGTCAATTTTTTTATGTTAACAATTAATCTCCATTCCCGGAGGTAATTTTTTTACTCAAAATCCTGCTTTTGTTACTCAAGTAAGGTAAACATTTGTCGAAAATGTGTATTCATGAGGTTAATGTTCAATTAAATACAGGTTATCAATATGAAGTATCTATCTACGATCAAGAGCAAGTTAATTATCGGTTTTGGACTGTCAATTATTACCTTACTGATCGTCGCTATGTTTTCTCTTACGCGTATCGGTATGCTGGGTGATTTGACGGTTAAGATGTATGAGCATCCGTTAGCAGTTACACGTGCGTCGCTTGAAGCAGAAGTCAATATTATTAAAATGCATCGCAGTATGAAGGATCTGGCGTTGGCCCCTGATGCTGCAGAAATGGAGATAGCCCGAAAAAAAGTGGATGGATATGAGCACCTGGTTTATGAACACTTTAAAGTTGTTTCAGCCCAAATTATCGGGGCGGAAGGAGAAAAGCTGATTGCTGACACGATTGTAGCCTTCAGAGCCTGGAAGCCGGTAAGAGATGAAGTTATCGAGTTAATGTCAAAAGGCAAGCGTAAGGAAGCCGCTGCGATTACCAAAGAAAAAGGAGCGGGTCAGGTGGCCCTGCTTATTGCAAATATGGAGGCATTGTCTGAATATGCTGTAACCAGGGGAGCCGGTTTTTTTGAAATGGCAAAAGGTAAAAGCAGCAGCGCGTTTATGATTACCATTTCAGTTAGTTTGATATCGGCCTTATTGATTATCGCTATGGCATTATTTTTGATTCGCTCAATACTACGCCCCGTCAACAAATTACGCGATACTATCGATCATATTGAAACGCATTCTGATTTGACTCGGCGAATCGAGGTTAAATCAAATGACGAGATTGGTGAAACAGCCAGGGCATTCAATGTAATGCTGGATAAATTTCAGTCACTGTTGCAGGAGGTTAACAATGCCTCGGTTAAGCTCGCATCAGCATCGGATCAGGTAAATGTGGTTGCCAGTTCTACCCAACAAAATATTACCCGACAGTTCAGCGAAACGGAGCAGGTTGCTACAGCAATGAATGAGATGGCGAGCACTGTTCAGGAAGTTGCCAGAAATGCCGCTTCAGCTGCAGAATCGACCCAACATGCAGATCAGGAAGCCCATCAAGGCCAGCAAATTGTTCAGCGTGCAGCAGAAACCATTCAGAAACTTGCCAGTGAGGTTGATAGTGCATCAGAGGTTATCGCAGACCTTGAGCATGATGCTGAGTCAATAGGTACGGTGCTTGATGTTATTCGGGGTATTGCTGAACAGACTAATTTACTGGCGCTCAATGCAGCAATCGAAGCTGCGCGGGCAGGTGAGCAAGGTCGAGGTTTCGCGGTAGTAGCTGACGAGGTTCGTACACTGGCCAGCCGTACACAAGAGTCTACTCAGGAAATCCAGACGATGATTGAAAAATTGCAATCTGGTTCCAAGCAGGCCGTTCAGGTTATGCAGGCTGGACAAGATCAGGCGCAGATTGCGGTTGAGCAGACTAACGAGGCAGGTCAGTCACTGAGCACTATTACAGCTGCTGTGGCCGCTATTAATGATATGAACACACAGATAGCGAGTGCAGCAGAAGAGCAGAGCTCGGTAGCTGAAGAAATGAACAGGAATATTATAACGATTAGTGAAGTGGCTGAAACTACGTCTACAGGCGCCGATCAGATGACAGGAGCCAGTGATGACATGTCCAGGCTGGCTGTTGATCTGCGAGAGCAAGTGGGTTTGTTCAAGGTATAGGCTGAACAGGCATTGCAGGCTATGTTTTACCTGTTTATAACAAAAGTGCGTTATTCCCGGCGTGGTTAACGCACGGCCTGATTATAAATATCGGGCAATCAAGCCATGTTTAACAGGGTCAGCCGGAACGGGTATCGTTACTTCATAGCCACTACCCAGAGCAGATTCCATCGGGTTGCCGTCCTTATCAAGCATTTCAGTGAGTGTGAAGCGGTGGTTGCCGCCTGGAGAAATAAACTCAAGTTCGTCACCGACAGAGAATTTATTTTTGGCAATGACCTTTGCCATGCCACTGGTCTGGTCGTAGTGCGTAATTTCAGCAACAAACTGTTGTACGTTATGTTTAGAGACGTTTTCCAGATAATTCTGATGTTCCTGGGTGTGGTGGCGCTGATAAAAACCGTCGGTATAGCCTCGGTTTGCAAGTCCTTCGAGTGCGCCAAACAGGTTCTCGTCAAACGGTTTGCCAGCAACGGCATCATCAATCGCCTGGCGATAGAGTTGCGCGGTACGTGCGACATAATAGTATGATTTGGTGCGGCCTTCTATTTTGAGTGAATCAATACCAATATCGACCAGGCGATTAATATGCTCGATCGCGCGCAGGTCACGCGAATTCATAATGTAGGTGCCCAGTTCATCTTCCATAATGGGCATCATTTCACCACGGCGCTGGCCTTCTTCGAGTAAATAGGCCTGATCAGCAAGAGGGTGGCGTTGCAGTTCGCCGCATTGTGACAGTCCTGTATCGTCCTCTGTTGATGGATATTTGGGGACGATATCGCCACTGACATCTTCTTCTGCGGGAGACAAATAATATTCCCAGCGACAGGCATTGGTGCAGCTGCCTTGATTGGGGTCGCGGTGATTAAAATAACCCGATAGCAGGCAGCGGCCGGAATAGGCAATACACAATGC
>Ga0316205_10005698_pt1 | contig 10206 bp, 8 predicted proteins | sample 3monthpyrite_MG_FD_204941 | JGI IMG/M metagenome (GOLD analysis project Ga0316205, IMG submission 204941) | Microbial mat bacterial communities from mineral coupon in-situ incubated in ocean water Damariscotta River, Maine, United States -... | ecosystem: Environmental > Aquatic > Marine >...
TACGGCTTCATTAATTAAAGACCCAATGGCTAAGGCTCTTAAATAACTCACCCTGTCTTGGGTATTTGTTAAGCTGTGGTATTTTTTTGTATTTATAGAATCTCGAACTAAATTGATTAGGTATTCTAAAGCAAATTCTTCTTGAATTAGCCCTAGATTGATGCCGTCTTCAAAATCGATTATGGTATAACAAATATCATCTGCGGCTTCTACCAAAAACGCCAAAGGGTGCCTAGCGAAGCTTATATCATTTCCGGTTCTGGTTTGCTTTAAACCTAGCTCATTTGCAACCTCAAAGAACCCTTCTTTCTCACTTTGGAAAAAGCCGTATTTCTTATCGGCTATATGTTTTGTTGTCTTTTTTGGTAAAGACTCCTTAGGGTATTTGGTAAATGCTCCTAAGGTCGCATAACTTAGGCGCAAGCCTCCTTCTCTTCCTGTTCTGGTTTGGGTTACTATTTTAAATCCATTGGCATTCCCTTCAAAATCACAGAGATCTTGGTATTCTTTTTTTGACAAATCATCAGCAAATTGCTTGCCCTTGCCATCAGAGAAATATTGCCCAATTGCCTTTTCTCCTGAATGCCCAAAAGGTGGATTGCCTATATCATGCGCCAATGCCGCCGAAGCCACAATAGCACCAAAATCATTAGCTTGATAGCCATGCACTTCTTTTAAATGCGGATATTTCTCCAACACTTTTAATCCTACTTGTCTCCCCAAAGAGCGCCCTACAACGCTCACCTCTAAACTATGTGTTAATCGGGTATGAACAAAATCGGTTTGAGATAACGGAATGACCTGTGTTTTATCTTGCAAGCTTCTAAATTCTGAAGAAAAAATGATACGGTCGTAATCTACTTCAAATCCTAATCGTGTTTCGTCTTGTTCTTTTCTTAAGCGTTTATTTGTATCTCCAAAACGCTTTAAGGAGAGTAGTTGTTCCCAATTCATAGTTCAATGTTAAGCATATGCAAGATAATTATTTGAAAGTTAATTTATCATTTACATCAAAATAAAATATATAGACTTATAGCCATGATAAGAGAACATCCTTATTGCTTTTATTATGAAAATTAAAGACTGCCCATATTAAAGGCAGCCTCTTTTTTAATAACTAGCTATCTCTATTCAAGTTCTTTAAGGTTATGCTCTTTAATCCAAGTAACACAGTCGTCAAAACTCTTAAAAATACATTCTTCAGAAATGAAATCTGGGATAATATCAATTCGCTCCATCATATATCTTGGTTGCTGTAGAAGACCCACAAAAAGTGCATGTACATTTCTTTTCTTTAAATCTTGAAGCATATCTTCCATCGCATATAACCCTGATTGGTCCATATATTGCATGCGTCCTAATCGCATTATTACAACAGATGCCGAGTCTGGAATTTGTTTGGTTAATTGCTGAAAATTACTTGTTGACCCAAAAAATAAAGGTCCTTTTACGTGTTTAATAAATACTTCGCTCTTTAACCGATCTGGGAAGCCTATTTCATCTTTCCAAGCTTCCTCTTTCAGTGGTTTAACATCCGAGCGTTCAGCAGTTAAGTCTCCAATTTTTTTCATAAACATCAGCGATGCAATAACCAAGCCGATCCCTACTGCATAAACTAAATTCCAAAATGTAGAAAGTAGTAAAACAACAATCATCACCAATACTTCTGAACTTACTTTAAAAGGTCCAATTTTCATATCTCTTGGTAAGCTTGGAATAGCCTTAAGCCCCTTGTAATCCATTACTCCAATACCAACAGTAATCAAAATTCCTGCTAAAACTGCTGCCGGAATTTTAGAAGCTAATGGGCCTAAACCGAGTAAAATAATAAGTAACATGAGCCCAGCAATCATTCCTGAAAGTTTAGTTTTTCCTCCAGAACTAATATTAACAACGGTTCTAATAGTAGCTCCTGCACCAGGAATTCCACCAAAAACAGCTGCAATACTATTCCCAATACCCTGACCAACAAGTTCTTTATTAGGCTTGTGTTTTGTTTTAGTCATATTATCAGCTACAACACTTGTTAATAATGAATCAATAGCTCCTAGTAAAGCTAAAGTAAGTGCTGTAAATATATACGGCGTAATATTACTTAAAGAAAAGCCAGTAAATATTTCTAGATTTGGAATTGGTAACCCGCTAGGAATTTCTTCAATAGGACGATAATCTAAACTAAACCCTAAAGCAATTCCAGACATTACAATTAATGCAACTAATGTGCTTGGTACTACCTTAGTAATCCGCTTAAAGCCATAGATAATAAATATGGTTCCTAAAGCAAGTGCCAATTCTAGCCAATTAATAAATCTTAATGCTCTTGGCATCGCTTTTATTGCCCCATAAGCCCCTGAAGTTTCCTTTGCAGCTAAAGTTTGTGATTCTTTTAAAATATCACTTTGAGATATAGATTCTGCTCTTGAAATTGTTTCCCTAAAATCTTCTAAAACAAGTATGCCTTCACCAGCTTCCTCCTTTAAAATGTTTTCGAGAATTACTTCTTCTGCAATGGGTTTAAATTGATTTACAAACTCCATATCCTCTTTTGGGTAATATCCTATTGATGGTAAAATTTGAGTCAATAATATAATAACTCCAATAGCTGTCATAAATCCTGATACTACCGGATATGGTATATACCTTATATATTTTCCTAAACCTATAACACCTAAACCAACTTGTATTAAGCCAGCCAAAAGAAATACGGTAAGAATTACAGGTAAAGCTTTATCAATGTCGCCATCATTTGTTGCTATTATACCTGCAATAACAATCATACTAACTGCAGTCATTGGCGCTGTAGGCCCAGATATTTGAGTGTTGGTACCACCAAAAAGGGCCGCGAAAAAGCTTATAAATATTGCGCCATATAATCCAGCTGTGGGGCCCAATCCTGATGACACTCCAAAAGCTAACGCCAATGGCAATGCTACAATTCCTGCCGTAATTCCGCCAAAAGCGTCTCCTTTTATATTTGAAAAAAAATTCTTCATGTTTGCTTTTTTTTAAACTCAAAGTACACTTATTTTTATACTTCAATAGAGCTTATTAATAATGATTTTATGTAAAGTGTTAAAAAGTAATAAATGAAATAATATTAAGTTGGTCTCTACTAGATGTTTCAAAAAATTGATTCATATACCCCACTTCCAACCTTATTTTAGTTGAAAAATTATAACCTAAACCAAAGTATACTCTGTTTCTGTCAAACACGCTTGATTTGGTGTTCAAAAAAATCTCATTGTAAGCTGAAGCATATATAGGTTTCTGTTTTTTCGAAATTGAAAATAAAGGATAATTAAACGCTAAAAAATACCGAACTCTTAGCTTAAAATCTCCATCAATAAAACGTTGTTCAAAACGATAACGATGGCTTAAACCCAACTTTCCAATCTTTTGTTTTGTTGTAAATTGCTGAAATATACGATGCTCATTTATTGAGGTTTTTTCGTCTATGTCTCCTAAATAATTTTCAGACAGAATATATCCATATCCTAAAAGGATATTGTTGTTATTTTCGGAAATATTATATCCAAGTCCTGTTCTAAGCAACAACTGTTCTAAATCTCCAATGGCATCATAATTCCTATACTGAATCTCGTTATGAATATTCCACTTATCATTTAATTTTTTGTTCCCAATATAAATAAGCCAATTCCCAAAATTACTTTCTTGACTATTTGAAACCGTTGGCAGCATCAATAAAACTATCAATACTGCTTTGGTTACAAATTGTATAAATTTGATAAATTTATGCATCATAAAAGGTTACAGAGCCATCATTAATATCATACATTCCGCCAACAATCTTTATTTCGTTATTATCTTCCATGTCTTTTAAAACCGGACTTTGACTTCTAATATTTGCAATTGTTTGATGTACGTTAACCTTTGCTACTTCATTAACGAAATCTATATTCCCTGAGTTTCTTTGTGATGGATTACTTGGTTCCTTTACCGCAGCAACTGCTGGTTTTATTTTTGATAATAAAGCTGTAAGATTCCCCATTTTGGCATCGTCACAAGCCCCTTTTATCGCTCCGCAAGCGGTATGCCCTAGAACAACGACCAACTTTGTGCCAGCTAATTTACATGCAAACTCCATGCTTCCTAAAATATCTTCGTTCACAAAATTACCTGCAACTCTTGCACTAAATATATCACCAATACCTTGGTCAAAAATCAATTCGGACGATACTCTTGAATCAATACAACTTAAAATAGTTGCAAAAGGAAACTGCCCTTTACTTGTATCATTAACTTGTTCTAATAAATCCCTTTTGGCTTTTAGATTATTTTGAAATCTTAAATTTCCTTCTTTTAAATATTGTAATGACAATTCTGGTGTCATTGTTTCTTGTGTTTCTTTTGTATGTGCTTTCATATTTGTATGTTTTTTAATTTGTAAATTGTTCTGTTAATGGTCTTAATTTAAAAAAATTGATATAACTCGGTGGATTCTCAACGGTTCCTCGTTCTGAAACTAACTTAATTGTTATGTTTCTTTCTTTTGCTTTAAAAGCAAAATCTTCTAAAATTTCAATGATATCATTATCCAGATATCTAGTTTTTCTAACATCCAACTCTAAGAATGAATTTTCTGTAAGGTTATCTAACTCCTTTAAAATTGCTCCTTTATTAAAAAAAGTCACCTCCTCAGCTAGTGTCATCTTTATTTTTCCATTATCTATCCCTTCGCCTTCTTTATGTAGGAAATGAGAATTTTGGTAGCTTTTTAATAGAATGACTACAATACCAACCATTAAACCAAGGCCAATACCATATAGTAAATCTATGAATACTATTCCAAAAATGGTTACAGTAAAAGGGACAAATTGTTTCCAACCCATATTATACATTTTTTTGAATAACGCTGGCTTTGCCAATTTATAACCTACTATTAATAAAATTGCAGCTAAAACAGATAATGGAATCATATTCAATAGTCGAGGAATTAAAATCACTGAAACCAATAGTAATAGTCCATGAATAATTGCCGACAATTTGGTACGCCCACCAGATTGAATGTTTGCTGAACTCCTAACAATAACCTGAGTAATTGGCAACCCGCCTACCAAGCCTGAAAGCATATTCCCTGTTCCCTGAGCTAGAAGCTCTCGATTAGTTGGTGTTACATTTTTATGTGGATCCAATTTATCTGTGGCCTCAACACATAATAAGGTTTCTAAACTTGCTACTAAAGCTATTGTAAAAGCAATAATCCAAATATCTGGATTTGCAATTGCTCCAAAATTTGGAAAGCTAAATTGAGCAAAAAAACTTGTGGCATCTTCAGGTACAGGGACACTCACCAAATGAGATTGCGCAATTGCCAATGTGTCATTAAACTTGGTAATTAGGTAAAAAATAATCCCTAAAGCAACAGCGACCAAAGGCCCTTGTATTATCTGAAATATTTTCCCTTTCTTAGACAAAACTTTATCCCAAAACAACAAAACTCCCAAACCAATAATACCAATTAAGGCAGATCCTATTTGAATGTGGTCAAAAATATTTAGTAATTGAGTCATTGTGCTTTCTCCATTTACTTTGAACAGGGTAAATGCTTTATCATAACCAAAAAAATGAGGAATTTGCTTTAATATAATTATTATTCCAATGCCTGTAAGCATTCCTTTAATGACAGATGAAGGGAAATAATATCCAATAATTCCTGCTTTTAAAAACCCGAAAATTAACTGGATGGCTCCAGCCAATACTACGGCTACTAAAAAGTTTTCATAACTTCCTAAAGCCCCTATGGCTGTTAAAACAATAGCAGCTAATCCGGCTGCCGGACCAGATACGCCTATTTTGGAACCACTTAAGCCTCCTACTACTATTCCGCCAATGATTCCTGCTATTACTCCAGAAAAAAGAGGAGCGCCACTGGCAAGTGCAATACCTAAACATAACGGTAAGGCGACAAAAAACACAACCATACTAGCAGGTAGGTCGTTTTTTATATATTTAAACATATTATAATATTTAATCCTAGACTACTCTAAATCAAGGATAATTGAAAATTATTAGGGTAATTTACCCTATTACAAATCGAATTATAATATGTGCTGTTCTGGAGGTGGAGAGATTAGGTTAAGATGTGGCTTCGGATAATTTTTAAAGCAATACTCTATTTGCTTTAAAGTCTTAAATGCCAAAAAACCATCAGAAGCATTTCTGTGAGATTCAAAAAATACTTCAAAAATTTTTTCAGATTCTTTCTCCTTTTTTTCCTCTTCATTTTCAGAAAAATCAGTGAAACTAGAAATATCTATAGAATCCTCAAATGCAATAAGAATAGATGGCGCAAAATTAATGGCCATAAATAACACCGTAAAGAAAATTGCAATTCCGTTCTTCATCCTTATTTAATAGTTGGCGAAAATAATATATTTCATTGATTTTTATGTTAATAAAAACAAAAATATCCACTTCAAGTTTACGAATTCTAACCAATAGCATTGAAAAAGGGCGTCTTTTTAATTATTCTAAGCATAATATTTTGGAAACATTAAGTTAACATTAGAGTTGGTTATTTGCAACGACAAAAAACTAATATTGATATGAAACTTAAACTATCGCTTACAGCTTTAGCACTTTTTACTTCCGCTTTTATTAGCGCACAAGAAACACCTTCCCCTAGATTTGGGAAAGGTCTTTTTAACCTTGTTGGACAAGACAGTTCATGGACCATGAAAATTGGTGCAAGAATGCAATTTTTGGCTATTGCCAATTTTGAAGATGAAGAAAGTACAGAATCAAATTTTTTAGTGCGTCGAGCACGTTTAAAATTTGACGGATTTGCATTTAGTCCAAAACTTAAATATAAACTAGAGCTAGGCTTATCTAATAGGGATATTTCTGGTGCTTCGCCATTTACAAGTAACGCACCAAGATATATTCTTGATGCTGTTATTAAATGGAATTTCCATGAGAATTTTGAGTTGTGGTTTGGTCAAACCAAACTTCCAGGTAACAGAGAGCGCGTAATCTCTTCTGCTAACCTACAACAAGTAGATCGTTCACTTTTAAACTCACGATTTAATATTGATCGTGATTTAGGCATCCAACTAAGACATCATTTTAAATTGTCTAATAATTTTGTAGTTAAGGAAATTTTCTCAATCGCACAGGGAGAAGGAAGAAATGTTACCACTGGTAATCTAGGAGGACATCAATATACTGGTCGCGTAGAATTATTGCCCTTTGGTAATTTTTCAAGTAAAGGAGATTATAAAGGCAGTGATTTAAAACGTGAAAACACTCCAAAATTAGCCCTTGGCATCACATACGATTATAATAATAATGCTGTTAAAAACAGGGGTAATCAAGGATCCTATATGGAAACTGACGGTGGCTTTTATGAAACCAATATAAACACTCTTTTTATTGATGCAATGTTTAAATATAAAGGCTTCTCGTTCATGGCAGAATATGCAGATAGAGATGCTAAAGATCCTTTTGCAAAAAATACAGACGGCACCTTAACTGGAGCTGTTGTTCAGGTTGGTAAAGGCTTAAACTTACAAACTGGATTTTTATGTAAAAACGATTGGGAAGTTTCTGGTCGCTATACAAATATTGAATTAGACAAAACAATAACTGGGAAAAACAAAGAACAACAATACACCTTAGGGGTTTCTAAATACATTGTTGGTCATAGTCTAAAAGTACAATCTGATATCAGTTATTTGGATGTTAGCGGAGCTAATAGCCAATTAATGTACAGGCTACAATTTGATATTCATTTTTAAAACATAACGTTTACGTAACATTGCACTAAACTACACTATAGATATTTGCAAACAATTTATAACTAACTATGGATAATATATATTTATTAATGATCGTTGCCCTTGGCTGCTTAGCTGTTGCTGATTTGGTTGTTGGGGTAAGTAATGATGCCGTTAACTTTTTAAATTCGGCTCTGGGGTCTAAAGCTATTTCATTTAAAACCATAATGATTGTTGCCAGTATAGGGATTGCCTGTGGTGCCATATTTTCTAGCGGGATGATGGAAGTTGCTCGTAAAGGAATTTTTAATCCCGGTGAGTTCATGTTTGACGAAATCATGTACATTTTTATGGCGGTTATGATTACTGATATCTTGTTATTAGATTTCTTTAACACCCTAGGTATGCCAACATCAACTACAGTATCTATTGTATTTGAATTATTAGGTGCGGCAGTTGCTATGGCATTAATTAAAATTGGTGCAGATGGTGGGGAATTTTCTGATTTGGTAACTTATATAAACACCTCTAAAGCCACACAAATTATTTTTGGAATCCTACTCTCTGTCGTCGTCGCATTTTCTGTCGGGGCTTTTGTACAATGGGTGTCTAGGGCGTTATTGTCTTATAATTTTTATAAAAAAGCGAATTGGGTCGGTGCTTTATTTGGTGGTGTTGCCTTAACTGCAATGGTCTATTTTATCTTAATGAAAGGTATTAAAGGAGCAGATATTGCTAAAGAAAGTTTTGATATTATAGGCGGCGCTACTATTAAAGATTTCTTAGAAGATCAAGTATTACCAATTATAGGCGTAAGTCTAGTGTTTTGGTCACTATTATCGTTTGTTTTAATTAATTACCTAAAAACTAATATCTATAAACTTATTATCATCGTTGGAACTTTTGCATTGGCATTAGCCTTTGCAGGAAATGATTTGGTGAATTTTATTGGGGTACCAATTGCTGCTTATCAATCGTATGAAGCATGGGTAGCTTCAGGCATACCTGCTACCGAGTTTAGTATGGAAGTATTAGCTTCTAAAGTGCCTACACCAACACTATTGTTATTTATAGCAGGAATGATAATGGTACTTACATTGTGGTTTTCTAGCAAAGCAAAAAATGTTGTTAAAACATCAATAGATTTATCTAGCCAAAGTGAAACAAAAGAACGTTTTCAACCTAATTGGTTATCAAGAGGATTTGTAAGGTTTGCTATGGGAATGTCTCAAATGACATCATATATTTTACCTGAATCTTGGCAAAATAAAATAGAACAGCAGTTTGAAAAACCTGTTATTACATTATCTAAAGATAAAACTCACGAGCTTCCTGCGTTCGATTTAGTGCGAGCTGCGGTAAATTTAATGGTAGCTGGTGTATTAATTTCTATAGCAACGTCTTATAAATTACCTTTATCTACAACATACGTAACCTTTATGGTAGCTATGGGTACATCCTTGGCAGACCGCGCTTGGGGAAGTGAAAGTGCTGTTTATCGTGTAGCTGGTGTACTTAATGTTATTGGTGGGTGGTTCTTTACAGCTATAAGTGCTTTTACTGCTGCTGCAATAATGGCGTATCTAATTAATTTGGGCGGGCCTACGGCAATTGCAATTTTATTATTTATTGCGGTATTACTTTTAGGCAGAAACTATGTAGCTCATAAAAAGAAATCTAAAGAAACTAAGGCTGAAGATAGTCTTGAAAATGCTGAAAGCAGTTCTATACAAGGCGTTATTCACGAAAGTGCTAAAAATATTGCTAGTGTTGTAAAACGTGGAAACCGCATTTATACCAATGCCATAAAAGGGCTTGCTTTACAAGATCTAGCAGCACTTAAAAAGAATAAAAAACAAGTTGTTAAACTTTCTGATGAAGTTGATGAACTGAGAGATAATATCTTCTACTTTATTAAAAACTTAGACGAATCGAGTATAGGTGCAAGTAACTTTTATATTAATATTTTAGGATACTTACAAGATATGACACAATCTTTAGAGTACATTTCTAAAGTAAGCCATAAACACGTAAATAATAATCATAAAAAATTGAAGTTCAACCAAATTAAAGAGTTAAAGCAGGTTGATGATAAATTAGAAATATTATTTAACGATACTAAAGCGGCGTTCGATTCTCAATCTTTTGAACAAATCGGTGCTATCTTAAACGAAAAGACTCAAGTTTACGATTTAGTAAAAGAAAAGATTCAGAAACAAGTAGAACGTACGCGTACTGAAGAATCAAGCCCTAAAAATACGACGCTTTATTTTAGCTTGTTATTAGAAACTAAAGATTTATTAAACGCCACTATGAACCTTTTAGAAGAGTATCATAGTGCTCATGATAGCTCTGTTGAGCCCGCAACAATAACTGTTGTTGATGAACAAGAGGTTTCAGGAAACACAAATGCTTCTAAAAATGATTCTGATGCAAAGGACTAGGTTGGTTAGTTAGATTTTTGCATAAA
>Ga0316205_10005699_pt1 | contig 10204 bp, 9 predicted proteins | sample 3monthpyrite_MG_FD_204941 | JGI IMG/M metagenome (GOLD analysis project Ga0316205, IMG submission 204941) | Microbial mat bacterial communities from mineral coupon in-situ incubated in ocean water Damariscotta River, Maine, United States -... | ecosystem: Environmental > Aquatic > Marine >...
CAGCATACAACAAAAAATTTATTACCCGGCCCCCACATTAAGCAGGTTATGGCAATGGCCAAAACTTCTGAAGTGCCCGTGATAAAGCATAAAAATAATATAATTCAAAAATCGGATAATATTGTCGATTATCTGGATAAAACATTCCCTGAAAAACACCTCACTCCACTGGATGAAACAACTCGTTTACAGGCGCTTGAGTGGGAACAATTTGCAAATAAGGAAATAGGCATAAATTTACGGACTTTTTTTTATCATACCTTACTCAAACACCCGGATGTCTTAATACCGATATTTACACATCAGGGCCCCTGGTATGGAAAAATATTTATGAAGCTATTTTTTCCAAAGTTGCGAAAAACCATGATTCGGTATATGCGTATTAATGACGAGTCTGCGGCTCAGGCCAGAATAAATTTAAAACTTGCCATTGATAAAATCAATGCGCATTTAGTAAACAAACAATATTTAGCGGGTGATCAGTTTAGTCGCGCAGATCTGGCAACGGCAGCATTATTAGCGCCATTAATTCAACCTGAAAAATACGGCGTTCCATGGCCCTCACCATTACCGCCCGTATTACAGGCTACTATTGATGAATGGAGCACAGAGCTTGAGTGGGTGCGAAAAATATATAAAGATTACAGGTGATAACCGATTGATAAGAGTATCCCTGGTCTTCTATATTGCTAAAGAATAAAAAGAGTTGAGTTGTAACAGGCCTATAGTTATATAGATATATTTAATAATGTTGCCTCGTACTTTTTGTTTTTATCTGTGATGCCTTTTTGTAGTAACCTGTTCGGGTGATACTACTATTACATTAATAATTAATAAGTATTTTGTGTTTAGGTAAACCCTCCCTCTGACAATCTGTTTATTTGCTTAAGGATTAATGGCTTAGTCATTAATTTGAGGCTTACTGATGATAAAAATCCAGATAAATTCATCCCGTCTACTATAATCGTAATTTAGATAGTCTATTTTTATTTTTAATTATGAAGAGGCATGGTCGTAATATTTAAATAAAAACTAAGCGATGAAGTAACAGGTTATTTTGAGTTGTTTCTGAAAGATTGTGCATTAATATTTTGTTAAAAGTTTTTAGTGTATTTCTGTTAATGATCTTTGTTTTTCCCAGAAAACTTCAATAATATTATGTTATTAAATATCGCCAGTTAGTTTCTGTAACTCTAGAATATGCTGGTTAAAATTATGAAAAGAATTTATAAAATTATTAATATGGGTTTACTGTTGATGGTATATCCGTTGGCTTCAAATGGCGCTACTTTAACTGTGAATAACGGAATGCTGATGGGGGCAACGGGAGTAGATGTTAATGGAATACTATTCGATGTTGAGTTTTTAGATGGAACATGTGCAGAGCTGTATAATGGTTGTGATGAAAATACAGATTTCCCTTTCACAAATCCTGCAGATTTAAATGATACAGTTTTAATCACAGCAGCTGTGACAGCTTTGTTTGAAAAAGTGTTAATTGATTCACCATCGGGTGCATTTGATTCTTTCCCGATTTTTATTAATGGCTGTGTGTTAGCAGGTGCTTGCCAGGTAAATACACCACTGTTCGTTGGCGCTAGTACTGAATTTATTCCAGCGTTTGGTGCTTTTAATGATATAGCTGTTGAGCAGGGTAACACTACTAATCTTGATCGTATTATCGAGGGAAGTGTTTACTTTAATAGCAATCCATTGCCTTTATCTCCATCTACCGATGCATCTGTGTTCGCTGTCTGGAGCCCGACTACCGTAGTCCCAGTTCCAGCGGCACTATGGTTATTTTTGTCTGGTATTTTGGGGTTAACTCTATTGGGTAAAAAAAGAAAAATTGATTAATGTCTCATTAAGCATAAAGGGGGTAGGTAGCGATAATAACGGCAGAATGAGTAAATGAAATTTGTTGGCTTTCATTTGCTACTGGCCCCTTTAATGCCTATTTAGTTAAATATCCGGATCATTCGGGTGTGGTTGTCCTTTGCCAGTTTCAAGATAATTTTTCAAACTGACGGTAAAGAAAAATCCCCACTTTGAATTACAGTGCATATAAAATTCATCCGCTTCTGCCCAGCCTGAATGACTAAATTGAAGCGCTGCGCCTCTTTCATCCGGCTGTATCAGAAATTCAAATGCCCCTGTATTGACCCATGGACCTTCGACACATTTCCAGCTTACCTGTTTATTTTTTATCAGATCTGTAATTTCCATTACAACCTGATGCTCTCCATTGGGACCGAAGAAAAATGTCGCTAATGAGCCAACCTTGCCTGTGGATTTTGTCTCGGTCCACCAGGCGCTCAAACCATCCTGTTCTGTCAGTGCGTTATAGACTTCTTTGGGTGATGCCTTGATAATAATGCGATGTAATATGTCGGCCATTGTTTCTTCCTCTCATTTTGCAGTTTTTTAAAAGGTGCTGGATCTTGACTAGACCCGAGTAATTAATACCAGTAAGTAAATTAAGTTGTGTACTAATGAGGCGTTGAAAATTATTAAACTTTTCATAGCGAATAAATTATTCAGTTGTTAAATAAGTTGCCAGAGAATCAAATGAACTATTCCAGCCAAATTTATGCCCATCGTAGGCTTGTTTACCAGGCAGTTGTTCATGTGTCAGGGTTAGCTCAGTAGCTTGTTTAACCGATTTTAATTCAATGCTCACCAGCGTTTCAGCACAAAATCCTTCACTGCCTTTACACGGTTGATCTTCAAGCATCCAGGTAAAAACCAGTTTATGTGGACTTGAAATTTCAAGGTATTGTCCAAAGTGTTTTATGCTGTTTCCATCAGGCGACTTAATTTCAATGATGTATTTTCCGCCGATTCTCAGGTCAATTTCAGAGTGACTGACTACAAAACCTTCCGGTCCAAACCAGTGAGCTAATATCTCAGCTTTTGTCCAGGCATCGAACACGCTCTCTATAGATGCAGAAAATTGTCGCTTAAGCACCAGCACGTCACGATTTTCAGAATGATTGGTGTGCTCAGTCATGGGTTTTCTTTCCGCTTAAATAATTATCCAGTGCATCGAGTTTGTTATTCCAGAATTTCTCGTAAAAACTCAGCCATTCTGATACAGCTGTCAGTGGCTCAGGTTCAAGCCGGCAACGGTGAATACGTCCCTCAACGGTTCTGCCGAGCAAACCGGCATTTTCTAAAACTTTTAAATGTTTTGTGACCGCAGACTTGGAAATATGAAATGGCTGGGAAAGATCCGCAACAGACATTTCCTGTTTCGCCAGTCTCAATAGCATTGACCTTCTCGTGGGATCAGAAAGGGCAGAAAAGATCTGGTTTAATTGCTGTTCTGAATTGTTTACCATATGGTGTACTATATGTCGATTTGGAATTTTGTCAAGTGTTTGAGGAATGAGTACCTACTGTTTTATTTATATCTAATGGTACTGGCTATTTTGTAAAACTTAGTCGGAGGGGGTGCACATAAATAATCGTTCGAAATGAAAATTTGCTTTGAGTTGTATTCATATTTAATGAAACCCGCAAAGGGCGGAAAACTGTAATTAAACAAAAACAGTTTCCCGCCGGTTTCAGTTAAGGTTAAAGCTCATTATCATGACAGTCGAAGCAGGTGACCTGATGCCCTTTAGCAAACAGCTGGGTGTTTCCGTTGGGGCAGAATGCAGTTGCCTCGCCGCACTTCAAAACCCGGTCGGTAAACATGCGCGATAACACCGTGCCTTCGCCATTCTGTCCATGACAGGAACGACAGCTGTCCGGATTGTTCTCCGCCAGATTATTGTGATCACCCCCAGCAAAACTGCTGCCAGCCGTGCCAACCGGATGCATCCCGTGGGGTCCATCGAGGTTGCTGCCCAGGTCTCCCGTGTGACAGGTGCTACATTCACTGATGGTTCCCGTATGCCCCTGTAGCTGTATTGCCGCTACATTGTCATTGGCATCAGGGTTGGCATTTGGCCAGATGCCGTGGGTCGCGCCGTGGCAGGATTGACATAAAACACCCTCGTGACCGGTGCTTACCCGGTACAGTTGAGGGTTGCCCGTTGCGGCAACAGTATCTTCTGCAAAGCGTTTGTTGGTGGGCACCAGTGGTGTGGCTTTGGCATCGCCTACCAGAAAGGCTTGCATCAGGCGAATATTGTCACTGGGTGAACCAACCGTTCCTGCGACACCGTGCATATTATCCATGGCATCACCCGTATGGCATGAACCACAGCCGGGCTCATTTGCCCAGGGAACACGCGGGGTTTCAGGGTTGGTGTAAAAGTCATCCGCAAGTTCAAATGCGCCCGGATTTGCAGCGCTTACGTTGCGTGAAAAATCATTGCCGACCTGCTGCATATCGCCGTGACAGTCCTGACACAGCATGCCACCCGTTGCCATAGCACCGCGCAGACAATCGTTACGCCGGCCCGGGTGACACTGGTAACAGGTTTGCTGCAAGACATCATCAGCCAGCAACGCATTACGCAGGTTGCCCGTGGCATCTACCGGTGGTGGCATGCTGGGGAACAGTAGGGTTCCATTTGCATCGGTTACGCTAGCATGGTGGCTATGCATAACATTGGACATGGATTTATTTTTAACCTGATCCCGTCCATTCGATGGGTTACCCGCGGAGGTATCATTTTCCGGCCCACTGGGCCCGACCTGCGCCAGGTCAAGTGCCGGGGTGTAGTGGCAGGTCTGGCATACTACCGGCGTTGAGGCTTCGAGAGATGTGCCGTGCTTTGCATCGTGTAGTCTGAGGATATTAATATCCGCGGAAAATTCCTTGCTAACTTCCAGCGGTAAATCCCCAAGCGATGGGTCATCCAGTGTCGTTGATACATTGCTTAAATTACGCGTAGCAGAGCCATTACCGCCATCGACGGTGGCACTGTGACAGCCCTGACAATTGGCTTCACCTGAGATTGGGGCCACCGTATCGATTGATGCCAGTGTATTGCCGGAGGCATCCTGTGCCTGAACCCGATAAAGCGGGTAAGGGTTTTCGCGTCCCGCGTCATCAAATGCAGCTAACGGAATACCCGCGGCTTCAAACCAGTTTACGTCGCTGGCGGTATAGCCAAACGGGAAGTTGAGAAAGAAGGGCAGGTTTGTCACATATTGCCCAAAGTGCTGAGGGTCATTTGCAACGTAAGGTATCGCGATACCCGGCATGTTTTGCTGGTCCGCGGCGAGTACGCCATCGCCCAGATATAAACGTTCAACATCCGGCATGGGCAGCCCCTGATCCGCGAGGGGGGCAAAAGCATCCAGTACGCCCGGTGGATAAAATGGCCGGTAGGCTTTTAATGCTATAGATTCGGTTGAGCCGCTGGCAATATCCCAGAAGTTGGTTTTGTATACATTGCCGGAGGTGACACTCGATAGCAGGGGTTTACCGGATGGGCTGGTTCCACCGAGAATTGGATCATTCGGGTTTGAGCTGGCGGAATAAACAACGCTAATTCCATTAGTGTCAGAAAGAATTTGTGGCTCACCGGCTTTGCGAATCACCTGTGCATGCAGCACATTAAAAGGCGGCAGAATACTTGAGATGCGGGTATCAAAATCGCCGCAGTGCATACCAAGATCATTGATTGCAAAAACAGAATATCCCGCTAAACCAGCCAAAGGAGGTTCAGCCACCTGCGCTGACGATAGCGGTGCATTCTGGCTGGTAGAGTTTATAGATGTTTCGCCGGTGCCAGGTGGAGGCGTTCCGGTTCCATTGTCACAATCAGCAGGCGCATCTACTACATCTTTTTCAGCTGACAGGCCAGGTGAATTGTTATCTAGTTGTTCTGCACGAATACGGCAGGGTACGGAAGCCGGGTCGTATTTAAGAACTTTCCATTTTTCATCATTAATTATATCTGAGCCAAGTAATAAACCGGTTGCGGCATTGGTGACTTTGACGGTACGATCGTTGTGGCCCTTGCCTTTAACTTCAAGACGTTTTTTTTCCGGGTCCCACTTAGCTTCTTCAATTTTGAAGCTGCTGTCTTCAGCGTGCAGGTTAAAGGGGAAACTTAAGAATGTGAAGGCTAGCACTGCATAAAAAACTGCAGGCTGCCCGGGTGGTTGCGTTGCCATAATCTCATACTCCTCATTTCTGGTTTTTTTAGTATGTGATTCTGTCCGGACAAACAACAAATAGGCAGAATTCATCCAGAGTTTTACACCTGAAAACATTAGGCGTCAATCCGGGGTTAGGGAAAAGGATACATGATCACAGTTTTAAAAAGATTGTGGAGAAATGATCAGGGTGCGGTTTTATTGTTATAAATTTTATTTATAACTGTGATTATTTTTATGTAAACAAACCGGAATTATTACTTTTTTGAGGAATTAAAGCCCATTAACTTTTTTCGATTTATGCTGACTTATTCGTTTTAAATGCATAAGCATATAAAGCATAAGTGGATGGAATAAAAAATAAGATTGAAATTATTATAAAATTATCAACAACTGCGGGTTCACCATAATGCGTCATATCAATTGTCAGTGGACCAATGATTTCATAAAACAAATACCAGACGGGGTATAAAAAGCTTAATGTTTTCCAGAGCCATGCCTGTTTTAGTTTCTTGCCGTATGAGTACAGGTAGAGCACCGCTATTATAAAAGTAAAGAATATTAAGTCGATATAATCAAGAAAATTAATGTCTTCAACTGAGAATATAACGATGAGAATTAAAGGCGCAATTGCAATGTTGATCCAGAAAAAAATTCGCCAGAAAATATATGGTCGGTTATTTTCTGTGCCTTCTATATCAAGGTCACTCTCAGGCGGTTTATATAAATTACTCATTTTTTAAATCCCGTATAAGTGCGTGGGTTTATGGGGAAGAAAGTATAGTTTAACTTTCAATAAGATAAGAAATTTTCATTTAAATGACTATAATACACGTACAGGTTCAATGTCACTATTAATTGTATATTATTGACATCATTACAGAAGAATGACATAAGGGAATCATAGTTGATGTCGGTCAATGAATCTGGCTCGCCATATAGTGACAGGCTAAGGCTAAGCGAACATACTGAAACCATAAGCGACGCTATGAAAGCCAGATACGAAGATGAGGTGAGCATCCCTGATAAAAGTCCAGTGTTACCCTGGTGTTTATCTATACAATAGGTGGCTGCACGGTAATTTATCTGGAGTATTCAATCTTCCACTTTAATATGCTCTAAAAACAAGAAGGCATTCGTTTTGTAAAAAACGATTATAAATAAACAATGAATATATGTGAACTAGAAACAGGAAGTCATTTATATGCGGAAGCTGTAGCGCTACGCTATGATCAGTTTTTTCGGGAGCATAATCTTGTCAAAGATATCCTATATGATGAGAAGGAAAAAATAAGTAAGCATATTGCTGTAATCGATGATGATTCACTTATTGCCTGTGGTCGAATCACTGATCTGGGGGAAGGGGTATATCAGTTTTCACAGATTGTCGTTAAACCACAGATGCAGGGTAAGGGTTACGGTACATTGCTCTTAAAGGAGCTGATAAGCATATCTATTCGCGATGGTTGTAAAAAAATTATCCTTAATGCGCGAGCAACGGCAGTTAAGTTTTATGAAGAGCAGGGCTTTAAAAGTCATGGAGACATGTTCCTGTCGAAAACTACAGGCGTGCCACATTTTCAAATGTTTTACGCGAAACATTAGATGTATATTTTTTTAATTTCGTTCTATGGTGCGGGGCTGTTGGGTGAGATTTAAGCAACTGGCTATTATGTTGTGCATTGTTGGATAATGAAAATTGTTAATGAAAATTGTTATAGTAATACTGTTTGTTCTGTTTTCAGTTTGTGCCAAGGCCAGTGAGGTTTCTGTCGCATCAATAATAAATCTTGAGAAAAAGTTAAACATATTAAAATCAGAAATTTTTATCGCTGGGAATAATTCGCAAGAAATAAATGAAAGTTTTAGTCTTTACTATATAAAAAACAAATCATGGCTAAAAAGCCTGAAATCAATTTCACCGAATGATATTGATACTTCGGCTGAATATAAAAATTATAATAATATTTTGTACGGAATTTCATTGCAGGGTGTTGAGAATAAAAAACAGGCATTAAAGTTTTATAAAAAGGTGCCCCGTAGTTCGATTTATTATGCAACGGCACAATTGAATATTTCACTTCTGTATTTTCATGATGGATATATAAACAAAGCACTTGTCAAGCTTAATAAATTGCTCTCAGATTCATCAGTAAACTTAAATTATCGAATAAAAAATAAAATATTACTCGTTCTTGGATATCTTTATCTTAAAAATAATAAATTTAATGAATCAAGAGTGATATTCAGAAAAATACCGGTCGGATCAATCTATTTTAACCGAGCCATCATTGGTGTTGCACTTGCAGCAAATCAGATAAATGATTATTCCGCATCTGAGAATGTATTGTTATTTCTTCAAAAAAATATGATTTATGATTTAGCTGTCGACGAGTCATATATTCTGTTGGCATATACATATGAGACTCAGATGGAATTTAGCAAGGCTGCGATAGCTTATGAGAAAGCAATTTCTCATTATAGTAAAAGAGTAAAAAATATCAATGAACTACTCTATGAAAGTAGTCAGTTAAACATGGATGAAGTAATAAACAAACATATTTTTGTTGTTTCTAGTAACCAGATAGATCTTCTTGAGATGTTGCCTCATAGGTTTTTTGATAATTACAGTCAGTCGAAACAATTGTTAATAAAAATATCAGGGCTTGTCGATAAAGAGAGTAAAATGCATAAGCGCGCAAGCGTTTTAGTGTCTGATTACAGAAAAATAATAACCCCGCTGTTGGTAGACCAGTTAGTGATAAGAAAAAATATATTACTGGATTATATAAATCAGTCCCGATACAGACTGGCCACATCAAAAGACAGATCGTCAGCATTCAGATGATGTTTGAAATAAACGCTATGCATCGCTAAGTAGATTTTTTCTAAGGCGCATACTCACAATCAGTAAAATAAGCAGTAAGCTTGCAATATTTAAACTACCACTACTATCTGTAGCTGGGGAAGTATTGGTTGTTGCGAATACCTCAATTGACAGGGCGGCACTGCCAGATTTTGTAGGTACCCCATTGTCCCTCGCTTGCACTTCAATAACATAAACGCCAGGTTCAAGTTCAGCCGGATTAAATGTAAAATTACTATCTTCTTTATCAATATCAATCAGTCGGTTGTCGGTCATTGTCCAGTCAAGCTGATGGGTGTCTGACGGGTTATCATCGATAACGATGGCTTGTAAAATTACATTGCCCGCATTATTTATAACACGGGTGGTTTCCGTCTGGGACTGCTCAGCGGTCAATGTAACCACGGGTTGGATGTTTTCTGGATTGGCGGGTAATGTGGAGTTTGCTTCCACACCTGCTGAATAATTTAAACTTGCATCGAAAGTAAATATCTTAAAGTGGTACTGGTTGCCATTGGTTAAGCTGTTAGCAATCAGCGTTTCATCGTTACCCAGATAAACAACGCTGGCACCGTCAATGGTATCATTCAGGTTGTAACGGGTCGTCATTGTTGGCGATCCAGTTATAGTATTTGTATCCTGCAATATGAGTACACTGGAAAAATCAAGGCTCGGGTTTGTCCAGTTTAATGTCACACGGGTATCACCACTATTCGCAGAAAAATCACCGACATCTAACGGGGCAGTAGTATCGTTAACTGGTGGAGGTAGTGTGCCGGTTGTGGTTAACTGAATATCTGCGCAGGAATAATAATTAGTCGGTGGCGTTCTGTCGGTCATCACCTGAATTAACTGAAGTGTACAGTCATTGCACTCAATATCAGGTAATGTAATCGACTGTGTATAAAATCGAGAGGCGGGGATTTCAGGAATGTTGGGGATTAAAATGTTTTCATCAAAACCGCTGTCTGATGCGGAAGAAAATGCAATTCTAAAATACCCCGGATGATTAATTGTTTCTTCAAACTGAACATTTATCGTGCTGCCTGACTGTAACACAACGGCTGTATTGGTGCGCGCAACACCACCGCAGGGTGCTGGTTCTTTTAAACCGGTGGAGTTGGTGCGTGGTTTAACGAGTCCGGTTAAGCTCCAACGCGCATGGGAAAATACAGATTGGGAAAAAGCCAGTAGAGTAAAAAATAGGAAAATATTAATTGAAGTTGGAGGGCTGATTTTATTCATAGTGCTACCGCTATTTTTAAAATTTTATTGTTT